>Ga0302325_10000073_pt1 | contig 286096 bp, 249 predicted proteins | sample Palsa_T0_2_FD_201948 | JGI IMG/M metagenome (GOLD analysis project Ga0302325, IMG submission 201948) | Peat permafrost microbial communities from Stordalen Mire near Abisko, Sweden - Palsa_T0_2 | ecosystem: Environmental > Terrestrial > Soil > Palsa > Peat permafrost | place: Sweden: Abisko... | reverse complement strand
GCCTGAGGACGAGGTGGCCGTGGTCGGCCGCCGGGACGGCGTTGCGGAGCGGCTTGTGGTCGCGGCAGGGCTCCGTCTCGAGACGCTCGACATCAGCGGCGTCGATGCCGGCAGCGCGGGAGGCGTCGCACGGGCGACGACGCAGCTGACGCGTGCGACCATCGCCGCGCGCCGCCTGGTCCGGACGATGCGCCCCGACGTCGTGGTCGGCGCCGGCGGATACGTGTCCGTCCCGGTGGTCGTGGCAGCGCTCGCGCAGCGAATCCCGGTGGTGCTCCTCGAGCAGAATGCCGTCCCGGGGCGGGCGACGCGGATGCTCGCCCGGCGAGCACGGGTTGTCGCCGCGTCCTTTGCGGAGACTGCGTCCCATCTGCCGCATGCCAGGGTCGTCCACACCGGCAACCCGATCCGCGCCGAGGTTCTCGCCATCCCCACCCGCCCGATCGGCGACCGGCTCCGCTCGGTCCTCGTGACCGGCGGATCTCAGGGCGCACGGCGGCTGAACCGTGCCATCGCAGGATGCATGGTCGAACTCCTCAGCGGCGACCCGGAGCTGACCATCGTGCATCAGTGCGGCAGCCTCGATCACGACGCGGTGCAGCGAGCCGCTGACGCGCTTCCGGCGGGCCTTGCCGCGCGCTACACGGCGAGCGCCTTCTTCGATGACATGGCAGTGCGGATCGCTTCGAGCGACCTCGTCGTCATGCGTGCGGGCGGATCGTCAATCGCGGAGTGCTCGGCGCTGGGACGGCCGATGATCGTCGTCCCGTATCCGCATGCAGGTGGTCATCAGCGCCACAACGCCGCCCCCTACGTCGCTGCCGGCGCCGCGATGTTGATCGGCGATGCGGAATGCACGCCGGAGCGGCTTGGCGCCGAAATCGCCGCGCTGGTCAAGGACCCGTCGCGCTGGCAGGCGATGGCGGCCGCGAGCGCGACGCTCGGCCTCCCCGACGCCACCGACTCGGTGGTCCGGCTCATCGTCGAGGCGGCCCGAACGAAGCGGAGCAACGCGGCCTGACGATGCATGTGCACGTCCTGGGGATCTGCGGCTACGCGACCTTCGGCGCGGCGAACCTCGCACAGGCGCGCGGCGACCGGGTCACGGGCTCGGACGATCACGCGTACCCGCCGATGAGCGATGCGGTCACGGCGGCGGGCATCGAATGGGAGAACCACAGCGATCCGGACAATCTCGATCGCTGGGGCGTCCCCGATCTCGTGGTGGTCGGCAATCAGACGCGCCCGGCGAACGTCGAGCTCGAGGCGGTTCGCCGGCGCGGGATCCCCTGTGTCAGCGAGATCGAGTTCTACGTGACCCTCGCCGGCGAGCGGCCCCGGCTCACCGTCTGCGGCACCCACGGCAAGACCACCACCTCGGCCTTGCTCGTGCACATCCTCGAGCGCGCGGGTATGGATCCCGGATACCGCCTCGGTTCGACGTCGCTCGACCTCGGGGGAACATCCCGGCTGGGGAGCGGTCCGTTCGTGTTCGAGGGCGACGAGTACACGTCGGCGCCCTGGGATCCCCGCCCGAAGTTTCTGCACACCCGGCCCGACGGTGCGTGTGTGACGCGCCTCGAGCTCGACCATCCCGACGTGTATGCAAGCCTCGAGGCGTACCGCGAGCCCTTTCTCGAGCTGGCGTCGACCATGCCCCCGGACGGCGTGCTCGCACTCTGCGCCGACGATCCCGAATGCCTTGCGCTCCGCGATGCCGCGCGCGGGGTCGTCGTCACCTACGGCACCAAGCAGGGCAGCGACTGGTTGATCGTCGAGCCGCGTGAGCAGAACGGCATGCAGCATTTCCGGGTGGAGCGGAAGGAGCGGAGACCGCTCGAGGTCGTGCTCACGTTTCCCGGAATCCACAATGCGCAGAACGCCTGCGCGGCGCTCATCCTCTCGGGGTTCGCCGGAGCCGACCCGGCACTCGCCGTGGGTGCGTGCGCGGATTTCCTCGGACCGGCGCGCCGCTTCCAGATCCTCGGAGCGGTGGGCGGTGTGGCGATTGTCGATGACTACGCGCACCACCCGACCGAGGTGGCAGCAGCGATCGATGCGGCGCAGCAGCGCTATGCAGGCCGCCGCCTGATTGCCATTCACACACCGCACACCTACTCACGCGTCAGCAGGCTGCTCGAGGACTACCGGCGGAGCTTCGTCGGCGCCGATGTCGTGATCATCGGTCCGATCGAGGAAGCCCGCGAGCGCGGGATGCCCAAAACGGTGTCGAGCCAGGACGTCGCCGATCGCGCCGGCCCGAAGCATGCCGTGCACGTCGTCGATTCGAGCGACGAGGCGATCGACCTGATCATGCGCATCACGAGGCCCGGCGATGTGCTCCTCGTGCTCTCTCTCGGTGGCTTCGACAAGCTCGCGCCGCGCCTCCGCGATGTCCTGGAGGCACAGGGTGTCCGCCGGTGACTGGCTCGACAGCTTTCCGGGCGTGCTCCGCAATGAGCCGCTTGCTCGCCACAGCCAGTTCGGTGTGGGCGGACCGGCTCGATGGTTCATCACCACGCGTGACGTCGCGGTGCTCGGCGAGCTGCTCCATCGCTGCAGTGTTTCGGGTATCGCGGTGACCATGCTCGGCGCCGGGAGCAACACACTCATCAGCGATGACGGGATCGACGGTCTCGTGATCCGCCACGACGATCGCAGGCTCCGAGTCATCGATGAGCAGACCATCGAGCTCGGCGCCGGCTGCATGATGCCGCGCGTGGCACTGGACTGCGCGACGCGCGGCCTCGCGGGCATCGAGTTCGGCATCGGCGTGCCCGGCACGTGCGGGGCGAGCGTCTGCGGCAACGCGGGCGCGTTCGGCACGGAGATGGCGGATGTGCTCGTCGACTGCACATCGCTCGATCAGACCGGCACGGCGACAACCCTGGCCGCGGATGCGTGCGATTTCCGCTACCGCCACTCCCGTTTCAAGGACGACCTGCGCGGCAGCGTGATCGTCCGTGCGCGACTGCGCGTGCACGCCGACGACCCGCAGGCGGTGCGTGAACGCACCGATGCGATCCAGGCAGAGCGCAAGGCATCGCAGCCGTATGGCATTCGCAGCCTCGGCAGCGTCTTCAAGAATCCGCCGCACGACAGGGCTGGACGCCTCATCGAGGCGGCGGGGCTCAAGGGCCGTCGCTCCGGCGGCGCGCAGATCTCTCCGAAACACGCGAATTTCATCGTCAACGTCGATCACGCGCGCGCCGAGGACGTGCTGCGGCTCGTCCGCATTGCACACGACACCGTGCAGCAACGGTTTGGAGTGGACCTCGAGCAGGAGATCGTTGTTCTCGGCGCGGGGCTGGGTGCGCCTCGTGGCTGAGCGGGTCAGAGTCGGCGTGTTCTTCGGGAGCCGGTCGGTGGAGCACGAGGTGTCGGTCATCACCGCGCAGCAGGCGATGGCGGCGATGCCGGCCGATCGCTTCGTCCCGGTTCCCGTCTACATCGCCAAGTCAGGCGTCTGGTACACCGGCGACCAGCTGCTCCAGCTCGAACGCTACAAGGACATCGACCGACTCATCGCCGCGTCAACGCGGGTGACGATGCGGCCAGATCCAACCGGTGGGGGAGAGCTGACCGAGGTCGATGCGCGCCGCGGCCTCCTCGGCGGTGCTGCCCGGTCCGCCGCGCGATTCGACGTCGCCATGCCGCTGGTGCACGGATCCAACGGTGAGGACGGCACGCTCCAGGGGCTCTTCGAGCTGGCCGCGCTGCCGTACTGCGGATGCGATGTTGCTTCGGCCGCGGTGAGCATGGACAAGCGTTTGTCTCGAACCACGCTCCGTGGAGCGGGCATTCCCGTGCTCGACGACGTGATGGTGTCGCGCAGGGACTGGCTGGACCGGCCGAACGCCCTCTGTGCCGACCTCGCGCAGGTTCCCGGGTTTCCGATGTACGTGAAGCCGCGCCGCCTGGGATCGAGCATCGGCGTCGCGCGCGTCGACAACGACGAGCAGCTTCGCGACGCGCTCGACGTCGCGTTTCGCTACGACACGTCCATTCTGGCGGAGCCCGCCCAGGACACCAGCATCGAGGTGAACTGCTCGGTGCTCGGGTGGGGTGACGATGTCCAGGCATCGGTGTGCGAGCAACCGGTGAGCAGCGGCACGCTCAGTTACGCGGACAAGTATCTCAGCGGCGGCAAGGCAAAGGGCGGTGCCAAGGCACCCGCCGGCGGGATGAAGAGCTCGCAACGGATCATCCCCGCGCCGATATCCGATGCACTGACCGCGCGCATCCAGGAGACTGCGAAGGCGTCGTTTCGCGCCATCGGCGCAGCCGGAGTCACACGCGTCGATTTCCTGGTCGCACCGGAGCAGGACTCGTTCGTGGTCAACGAGCTGAACACACTTCCGGGGTCACTCTCGTTCTATCTCTGGGAGGCGTCGGGGATGCGCTTCGACGCGCTGCTCACGAACCTGATCGAGATGGCGATGGCGCGACACCGCGAACAGCAGGCAACCACATCGTCCATCGACACGTGGTTGCTCACGGGTCGGCCGGGCTGAACGGCGACCTGAGTGCGGATCGAGCGACCGTGGCCGGGGCGACGGGAGAGATCCCGCGCGCGGCGCTCGAGGAGCGCGGTGACGGGCGTCCGTTGCTGCTGCTCCACGGCTGGGGTGTGTCGTCAGAGCTGTTCACCCCGATCCTCGATGCCCTGCAGGCCGGACGGCGTCTGATCGTCCCGGATCTTCCGGGCTTCGGGGCCACCGCGGAGCCGGACACGCCGTGGTCGGTCCACGACTATGCCGCCTGGTGCATCGCGCTTCTCGATCGGCTCGGGATCGGGACGTGTGACCTGATCGGCCATTCCAACGGCGGCCGGATCGGGATCGTGATGGCCGCAGAGTTCCCCGGGCGGATCGAGCGCATGGTGCTGGCCGGGAGCGCCGGCATCCGCCCAGGCCGGACGTTGCGCAGCGCAGCGCGTGTTCGCTCGTACAAGGCGCTCCGCGTGGTCGAGCGCTCCGCTGCGCTGCCAGCGGCGCTGCGCAACGCCGCTCGCCGGCGCGCGGACCAGCGCGGCTCCGCCGACTACCGGGCGGCCTCCGGGGTCATGCGGGGCACCCTGGTGCGCATCGTCAACGAGGATCTCCGATCCCTCCTCCCGAATCTGCACCTCCCGGTGCTGCTCATCTGGGGGGACAGGGACACGGAAACCCCCCTCGCCGACGGGGAGCTGATGGAGCGGCTCATCCCCGATGCGGGGCTTGTCGTTTTCGAAGGCGCCGGGCACTACGCCTACCTCGAGCAAGCGGCACGGTTCTGCACGATCGTCGAAGTCTTTCTTCGCGCCGACGTCGCAGAGCCGCCGCCGTGAGCCCGCTCGTCGGCCCGCTGGTCGCCGTTGCCGCGGTCGTGTGGCTGGTCCTGCTCTTCCGGATCGTGCTCGTCGCCGCGCGGATGTTCCAGATCGAGGAGTACGAGTCCGTCCGGTTCCTGCGCTGGGGGCTGACCCGCGAGTGGCTCGCGCACCGCGCAGTGTGGCTCGGCCTCCTGGTCGGCGCAGTTGCGCTCAGCGTCGCCGCCGTGCTGCCCGCGGCGCGGCCGGTCGGCATCGCTGTCGCGTGGCTCGTCTCCGCCGCGGCGGCGCAATTCACGTGGCGATGGACGTCGCCGAAGCGACCGCTCGTGATGACCGCGCGGATGCGCCGCCTGCTGATCGCCGGAGGATTTCTCGCGGTGCTGCTCGCTGCCGGGCTCGCGCTCGGCATCGTCGCCCTCCATCCGATCGCGTCGACGATTCTCGTGCTCATCGCCGCGGGGCTGGTCACGGGCACGAGCGAGATCCTGCTGGTTGCTGCCAATGTCGTCACAAAACCTGCGGAGGCGCGGATCCGGCGCCACTACCTGGGGCTCGCGGCGGAGCGGCTTCGGGCGGTGGATCCGGTCGTGGTTGCCGTGGTCGGCAGCTTCGGGAAGACCAGCACCAAGCACATCCTCGCGCAGCTGCTGCAGCCGAATGTCAACACGCTCCCGACTCGCAAGAGCTTCAACACGCTTATGGGTGTCACCCGCGTGATCAACGAAGACCTCACGTCCGACAACAAGGTGTTCGTCGTCGAGATGGATGCATACGCAAAGGGTGAGATCGCGGCGATGAGCAGCCTCGTGCATCCTCGCATCGCCATCATCACTGCGATCGGCCCGCAGCACATGGAGCGATTCGGGACGATCGACCGCATCGCCGACGCGATGTACGAGGTTGTCACCGCGCTGCCGGCAAGCGGGACGCTGATCCTGTACACCGGCGACGAGTCCGGAGCTGCTCTAGCACGGCGTGCGCTTGCGGAACCGCGGCCGGTGATCCGCTATGCGCTCGGCAGTGACGGCGAGTCGGTGGACGCCGACATCGTTGCCTCCTCGATCCGGATCACCTCGCATGGATCGACGTTTCGGTGGCGGTGGGACGCGGAGGGCCTGGATCGCGAGGTGACGATTCCGCTCCTGGGACGTCACCAGGTGGCCAATGTCAGCGCCGCACTCGCCGCCGTGCTCACGCTCGGCTACGCAATCGACGACGCCATCGCTGCGGCCGCATCGCTCGACCAGGTCGAGCACCGCCTCGAGGTGATGGCCACGGCGGGTCCCCTGACGGTCATCGACGACTCGTACAACGCCAACCCGGTGGGCGTGCACAACGGCCTGGAGGTCCTCGCGGCCATGAGCGGCGCGCACAAGTTCCTGATCACGCCGGGACTTGTCGAGCTCGGCAGTGTCGAGGACACCGAGAACCGGCGCTACGGTGAGCACGCGGCGAAGATCTGCGATCACGTCATCGTCATGTCGGCGAAGACCGGCGCGGCATTGTGCGCAGGCCTCCGTGACGGCGGGATGAGCGAGGACCGCATCCACGTCGTCGACACCCTCGCCGAGGCGACCGCCTTGCTCCAGACGCTCTCGGTCCCGGGAGACGTGGTCCTCTTCGCCAACGATCTGCCGGACACGTACCTCCCCGTGCCGCACGCGGGACGTTCGTAACGGTCACGCCGGGTTTGTCTGGGAGATAATCGGCACGGCCCCGTGCGGCCGCAACGTCTCAGCACACGTCTCAGCACACGTCTCAGCCTGCGTATATGCAACGTTCCCACCGCACCGAGCACGCCTTGTGAGCACCGAGATGCTCGACGAGCAGGCGCGCCATGTCGCCCTCGTGCGAGCCCAGGCGTCGCTCATCGTCGACTCGTCACGTCCCGTGCGCCGGCTGGTGCTCAGCCCCGGCGCCAAGCTCGCGCCATCACCCCGCAAACGCCGCCATGCGCGCCGGGGAGCGCCGCCGCCACCACCGGCTCCGCGGCGGCACACCTCATGGAGACGGCGGCTCATCGCCGCGGCGGCGCTGACGGTGCAGGTGGGCATCCTCGCCCTGGCGCTGACGCTCCCGGGGTTTCAGGTGCGCCAGGTCACCGTCATCGGCACCCACCTGCTCACGACCGGCGCCGTGGTCGCCGCCGCGGAGGTGCCCGAGCAGAGCATCTTCACGATCAACGGCGCGGCGATCCAGAGTCGCGTGCAGGCGCTTCCCTGGGTTGCGAGCGCGTTGGTCTCCACCGAGCTGCCGGCCACCGTGGAGATCTCGGTCGTCGAACGTGCGCCGATGCTCCGGATCCGCCGCGACGGCACCGACACCCTGGTCGCATCCGACGGCGCGACCCTTCCCGGGATCGACGCGACGGCGGCCGCACGAAGCGGTATCCCCGTGCTGGTCGACGACCGGGCCGGATCGCCCCAGGCTGTCAACCCGGTTCTGGTTGAACTGCTCAGCTCGATCTCGCAACGTTTCCCGAGCGTGTTCGGCTGCTCGGTGGCGGCCTTCCTCTGGGGAGCCGACGACGTCGTGAGCATCTGGACCACCACCGGCTGGCGCGCCGTCCTCGGCGACCTCGACACAGACGAGGCGCTGCAGGCGGTCCCTGCGCAAATCGCGACACTCGCGGCGCTCAAGGGTCAGCTGAACTTCGTGAAACCGAATTTCGGCTACATCGACGTGGAAGCTCCGGCCGACCCGGTGAGTGGAGGGATCCCCGGTCTGCCCGCCGAGGTCACAGCGGCACTCCTGCCGGTTGCGCCGTCGGTCCAGCCGCCACCCGCGGCATCCGCGGTCGCGCCGCCCACGGCGCCGCCGACTCCACGGCCGACTCCCACCCCGTCGCCATCGCCGAGTCCCAGCCCGTCGTCGGGCATCACCCTGATCACACCGCCCGCGGAGACTCCGACGCCGTCTCCCTGACAGCCAGACCTGACCGCCGGTGTGGTTGGTACGGCTCCCCTGCCGTGAGATGGCGCGGCATCCTCGAGCGTAGTATCAGTGGTCCGAATTGGGTCCCCATCGGGGCCGGAGGCGCAAGGTGATGGCAACACGAGTCATGGCGGATTGCCGCCGCTTCGAAAGCGACAGTAACTGCTCGCTGACGATCATCGGCGAAGAGGACGAAGTCGTGAAGGCGGCAGGCGAACATGCCGTCAGCGTCCACGGACACGACGACACTCCCGAACTGCACGCAGAGCTTCGCCGGCTCCTCGAGCCGGAGGCTGCGTACCAGGCCGGACACCGGGTTGCGGAGCCATTCCCCGTCTGACGTCTACGTCGGATCGACTCCTTGCCGGTCGCCGCTGCACGAGCACCGCTCGCGCAGACACAGGAGCGCTCTCACCAGAGGAGCTGTCCGCAAGCCTTATATCTTCGGTTGGCCGGCGTCAGGGGACCGCCCACTGGCTGACCCGCTCGTTGTTGTCTTCCGCAACGTAGAGGTCTCCATCCGGACCGAACGCCAGCCCCTGCGGCGTCCGCATCGTGCCCACGGTGGTCCCGAAGCCACCGAACGTGCCGACGAGCGTCCATGACCTCGTGTAATACGCCACATCGTTCTTGGAGCTCAGGGCGATGTAGATGTAGTTCGCGTCGATGGCGATACCGAATGGTGTGCTCCCGGCCGGAACGGTGAACGTCCCGAGCTCGGTGCCGTCGGTCGCGAAGTGGAAGACTGTGTTGGTCGCACCGGCGTCGACCCAGATCGAGCCGTCGGTGGGGTCAATCGCGATACCTCGGACGAACCCGAGATTGGTGCCGATCGCGGCCGGCGTCCCCGGGCTGCCGTCCGCGTTGAGGACGGCGACATCTTTGTCGTTGCTGTTGGCCACGTAGATCGTGCCGTTCGACGCGCACGCCACTCCGTATGGGTCCACAAGGCCCTGGGATTTACCGGCCGCGGGCCAGACCACCTTCGGCGGTGACTGGGTGAGGTCCCACGCGACGACGATGCTCGAATCGGTATCAGCCTCGATCAGATAGCCGGTGGCCGGATCGACGCACATCAGTCGTGGGTAGTTGAAGCTGCCCGGCGTGTCACCGCGCAATCCCCATTGCCGGGTGAACGCGAAGCCACCGGATCCGTTCGGCGAGAACTCCTCGATGCGCTCGTTGTACATGTCGGTCACGTACATGTTGCCGGCTGCGTCGAAGGTCACACCGCGGGGTCCGTTGAAGCCGCCGGTCGGGGGCGGTGCGGCGGGGCTGGGAACGGCAAACAGAAAGGTGCCGCTCTCGTCGAAGATCTGGTCGCGGAAGTCACCGAGGTCGCCCACCCACACGTGGTGATTGGAGTCGACGGCGATGTCGCGGGCGCCGTCCTCGAACTGGCCGTTGCCCGTGCCGCAGTTGCTGACGCCGGTGGCGACGCCGTTGAAGTTCGTGAGAAATGCGCCGTAGCTGCTGCTGGTCGGATCCGCGTTGAACTCCTGCACGTAGCAGCCCTGGCCGTTGGCGACAAACGCGAGGTTGGTCCCCGTGTCGATGGCGAGACCGCGCATGTCGAAGGTGGTGCTCGAGCACGCCGGCGCGCTCGGGTCACAGGCCGGCGCGGGGATCTTCTTGTTCGGCGGATTGTCGAGGTTGAGGCCGCTGCTCGCGTCGTAGATGTCGATGCGCTTGTGCCCCTCGTCGGCGATCCAGAGGTTGCCGGCGCTGTCGAAGGCGAGCCCGCGCGGCTGGATGATCGTGTTCGGTGTCGGCGGTGACTCGAACTGCGCGGGCGCGCTCGGGTTGGCCGGGTTGAGCACCACGATGCTCTTGCCCCACTGGTTGGAGATGTAGAGGAGCTCGCTGGTGGGATCGACGGCGCACTGCGACGGGTAGTCGAACTTCACGTTGTAGACGGCCTTGGTGGTGCCCCAGCTCGTGATGAACGCGCCGGTGCTGCTGTACTCGTTGACGTCGAACAGGCTGCCCTCGGTCATGAAGACGTTGCCGGTGACGGGGTCGACGCAGAGGCCGAACGGCGCCTGGTTCGTGCCCACGCCATTGCCCTCATCGCCCGTGAAGACGTAGGGCGTCGCCGGGGTCCCGTCGGCTTCGTAGTGGACGATCCTGAAGTTCCAGTAGTCGCCGAGCAGGATCGACCCGTCCGGCTCCGTTGCCGCGCCCCAGCCGTAGAGGCCGGCGGGAGCGAATCCGATCGAGAAGACCACCTTCTTCGACGTCTTGGTCGCATCGGCCGAGATCACCGCGGTGGTGCTCGAGGTGACCGCTGTGATGGTTGAGCCCGATGGGATCGAGGGGCCGCCGGTGATGCCGAAGCCGACGTCGGCGCTCGTGAAGTTGGCGTCGGGCGCGCTGATGTCCGGGCTGCCGGCCACGGTGCTCCCGTCCGCGCTCGTCGCGCGCCATCCGATCGTGGTACCGGGTGTGGGCGTTGTGACCGATGCGCTGGCACTGCTCGCGAAGACCGGCGCCAGCGCGGCGCACAGCACGAAACACCCGCCCGCCACGGACCGGCGCGCATGGCCGCGGCGCGGCGCTGACAGCTGCTGCAAATCTTGACCCTCACGCATGGATCTCTCCCCGTTCACTCACGACGCCAGGTGTGTCGTCAGAGCGAGCACACGGTTATTCCAGACATCACTCACATAGACGTTGTCGCTGCTGTCGAAGGCCAGCGTGAAGGGGTAGATCGTCTGCGTCCCGTTGAGCGGCGGTACACCGATCGTCGCTCCCGTGGCATCGAAGATCAGGTTGTCATTCGAGTCGATCGAGATGATCGCGTTGTTGCCGGTCGACGACACCCAGATGCTTCCGTCGGGCGCCACGGTCACGCCCCAGGGGACGTTGAACGGCTTCTGCGTGACGGACGCTATCGGCGCGGTGTATCGCGTCCACACGCCAGCCGTGCTCATCTTCTGAATGCTCTTGTTGAGCGTGTCCGCAACCCACAGCGTCCCATCAGGAGCGAAGGCGATCCCGGTGGCCTGGTTCAGGTATCCCGGCCCCTGAGACGCCTTGCCCGGCTGACCGTAGTTCGCCATCCAGGTGCCCACGGAGTTGGAGCCGATGCTGAACTGCTCGATGCGTCCATTGGAGGAATCCGAGACGTACAGGGTGCCGTCAGGGGCGAACGCGATGCCCTGCGGGAACAGGAAGTCCCCGTCGGCACTGCCCCTCGTCCCCCAGGTGGTGATGTAGGTCCCGGTGCCCGAGAACACCTCGACCTGGTCGCTCTCGCGATTCGCGACAAAGACATCACCGGTACTCGGCTGGATGGCGGCGTCCCAGGCGAAGTTGAGGGCGCCCTTCTGGATGCGGGTGCCGCGGAATCCGAATGCCGTCGCACCGCTCCCATTGGGATTCACGTATTCGATCCGCTGATTCCAGTAGTCGACGACGTAGATCTGGCCATCCGGTGCGACATGCACACCGCGCGGCGTGTCGACACCCGGCACCGGTGGGGGTGCCGGCGTGGAATCCCACGTGTCCGTGTTCGAGGTCGTGCCCGGAGTGAAGCTGAACTCGTGCAGGTTGAAGCCCCACTCATCGGTGAGCAGGATGTGATTGTCCGCAGTCACGGTGATGCCGCGCGGCCCGACGAACGCCCCGTTTCCGGTGCCTGTGGGGATCGTGTAGTCGAAGGTCGCGGAGCTGTAATGACCACTGGTCATCGCAAGGTTGAAGACCTCGACCCTGTTGCCACCGGAGTCGGTGGCGAAGGCCATCGTGCCGTCGGAGCTGATGTCGATGCCTCGGGGATCGTCGGTGAACTGGCCGTTGCCGGTCCCGAGCCCACCGAAAGAGAAGAGCAACGTGCCACTGGAGTTGAAGACATCGACGCGGTGGTTGCGAGCGTCCATGACGAAGACGTCACTGTTGGGCGCGACGGAGACCTGTCTCGGCTCGTTGACGATTCCCTTGCCGAACTGACCAATGTAGTTACCGGACAAGTCGAACTTGTCCACCCATCCGGAGCCGTCAGTGACGTACACCCACTGGTTGACCGTGTCGACGGCGACGCCGTAGGCGTTGTTGAACTCACCGTTCCCGTTCCCGGTCGAGCCGAACTGGAACAGGAACTGGAACGCTGTCGTCGACCCCGTCGCGCACGCTGACGCGGAGAACGAGAACACCTCCACGCGGTTGTTCGGCGTGTCCGCCACGAATAATTCGTTGTCGGCATTGTCGAACCAGAGCGCTCGGGCATCACCGAACTGCCCTGGCCCGGACCCCTGGAACCCACCCACCGTACAGTCCTGGTTGTGGGTGGTCCGGTTCACGGCCACCACGCGGTAGTTGCCCGCGTCGAGGATGAAGTAGTACTGGCTGCTGCTGCTCGCGTCCACCGGGTACATCGAGGCCACACCGGGCCCGAGCAGGGTGCTGGCATAGGTCGGCGCCACCAGGTAATCCGGACCGGTGTTGGTGGAGAGCGAGTACACGAGGATGCGGTCGTTGTAAGTGTCGGCGATGTAGAGGTCGCCGTTCGGTCCGAAGGCGACGTTCTCAGGGTTCAGGAGCGATGTGGGACCGCCGCCGGTGACATCGCTCCCGGTGATCACCGTGCCGAGGCTGCCGTCGGGGTTGAGCACGACAACCCGGTTGTTGTTGCTGTCCGCGATCGCGATGTCACCGGCAGCGTTGCCGGCGACGCCGTACGGGTGGTTGAACGCCGAGCCACCGGCGGTGGTGAATGTCGCCACCTGCGTGATCGAGGAGCCACCGCTGTCGCTCAGCTCGACGATCCGCTTGTTGTTGGTGTCGGCGACGAGGATGTTCCCGTTCGCCTGGTCGATGCCGATGCCGGACGGCGACGACATCTGGCCGGCGCCGCTCCCGAGGCTCCCGTAGCCGGCGATCGGGGTCTGCGTCGCGACGTTGTAGGACACGACGCGGTCGTTCCTCGTGTCGGCAACCCACGCGATGTTGTCGGTGTGGTTGATGGCAATCGAGTACGGATAGTTCAGATCGTCGAGTGCAGCACCTTGCACGCCGAATTCGGCGACGGCGCCGCAGGTCGAGCTGTTGTTGAGGATCTGGATGTCGCTCTGCTTGGTATCGGCAATCCAGATGTTGTTGTTCGCCTGGTCGACGGCCACGCCACGGGGCCAGTTGAAGTCGCCCACGCTGGTGAAGCCGCGTTGCCCGCACATGTAGAGGATGTGTCCGGCGGGGTTCATCACGACAACACGCTGATTCACCGTGTCCATGGAGACGATGTCACCGGCGCTGTCGAAATCGATGCCGCGCACCTGGTTGTACACCGACGTGTCAGTGTTGCCCGGCTGGACGATCGGATCGGGGATGGTCGTGTTGTAGGTGTAACCGGTCGGGGTGCGCAGGAACTCCTCCACCCGGTAGCCCCAGAGATCGGCGCCCCACACGTTGCCATCGGCGTCGACGGCGACGCGGCGCAACTGCGTGAACGTGCCGCCCTCGGTGTCGTCACCCGGCCCGCCCATCTCGGCGACGAAGCTGCCGGCCGGCGTGAACTCCTGGATGCAGTCATCGTTGGAGTCGGCGACGTAGATCGCCTCACCCGGACTACCCGCGTCGATGTACGGATCGGTGCCCACCGCGACGCCGTAGGGGTTCTGGAACGCTCCATCACCGTTGCCGCTGCAGACGCCCGTTCCACCCTTCACCGTGCCCTTGGTGCCCCACGAGGTGACGCACTGCCAGGCGGAACCGCTCCAGCTGAACTCCAGGATGTTGTCGTTCTCGTAATTCGCGACGAACACATTGCCGGCAGCGTCCGCAGCCGCATCGCGCATGCGATTCAGCTTGCAGGCGCCGGCGCTCGTGATCGTCGAGAGGTACGTCCCCGAGGTGTTGAAGACCGTGACCTCGCTCTTGTTCCCGTCGGCGACATACACGCGCTCGCCGGCCGGCAGATTCGGCAGGGACGCCGTCGTGTCGCTGACCGTGATGCCGATGGGGGCGCCGGTGGAACCCGGCACGCTCTTCCACGAGGTGATGTAGGCGCCGGTGGAGCCGTCGAGCTCCACCACACGGCCGTTGGCGTTGTCCGCGACGAACACATCGCCAGCCGTGTCGACCCCGACGTCGCGAGGCTGCTCGAACTGCACGGGGTTCGTCCCAGTGCCCTCCGAGCCGACCCGCCACACCAGCGTCCCCGACGTCGTGTACTCGGCGATCTGGTCGTTGCCGGTGTCAGCGACGATGATGTCGCCGTTCGGCGCCACCTCGAGCCCCGAGGGATACATCGCGGCGTGGCCCGGGCCGCCCAACGTCCCCTCGTAGGTTGCCGTCAAGGACGCGGCTCTGGCGGTGATCGACGCCGGCACAGCCGGTAGCAGGATCAACACTCCCAGTAGCGCAACGGCGCCGTTCCTCGCTCGCACCCCTTCCAGAACCCCCTTCTTGACCAAGGATCAGGATCGAAATCCTCTCACCGCTCGACTCGACCAGTATATGTCGACGTCCCCGGCGTGGCAAGTTTGGCGCGTTTGCCCCGATCTAGCGCGGCGGTCGGATTGCCCGGAGCGCCCTCAGCGGAACCGGTCCCAGGGCCGCGCCGCGCGCACCGCAGAGAGGATCGCGCGCGTCGCCGGGGAGCGATTCATCGTGAAGAAGTGCACGCCGGGAGCACCACCCTCGAGCAGCTCGGCGCACTGCAGGGTCGCCCACGCGACGCCAAGCTGGAGCACTGCTTCGGGGTCGCTCTCACGCGAGCGCAGTGCGTCGAGGAGCGCCTCGGGAATGGTGGCGCCGATCTTCGACGTGAAACGCGTGATCTGCCCAACGTTGGTGACCGGCATGATCCCCGGAATGATCGGCAGCGTCACCCCGGCCGCACGCGCGCGGGCGACGAAGTCGAAGTACATCCGATTGTCGAAGAAGAGGTTCGTGATCAGGTAGCTGGCGCCCGCGTCGGCCTTGCGCTTTGCCGCCCGCACGTCCTCATCGGTGTCCGCCGATTCCGGATGCTTCTCCGGGTAGCAGGCGCCGCCGACACAGAAGCCGTACCGGGTGGTGATCAGCTCCATCAACTCGCTGCCGTGCGCGAGCCCTCCCTCGGCGGGTGTGAAGCGCGCCACGCCCTCGGGCGGATCGCCGCGAAGCGCCAGCACGTTGTCGATCCCGGCGTCCCGAAGCCCGTCCAGAATGCCGTGGAGGTCGTCGACGGTCGCGTCGACGCAGGTGAGATGCGCGACCGGCTCGATGTCGAGCTCACGATGGATGCGCGTCACCAGGTCGACCGTTCGCGCTCGTACGGAGCCGCCGGCGCCGTAGGTCACCGAGACAAAGGTCGGCTCGAGGTCGCGCAGGTGTGAGATCGCCTCGAACAGCTGGCGGACGCCCTCGTCGGTTTTCGGAGGAAAGAATTCGAACGAGAAGACCGGCTGCCGGCGCCCTTCGAGGACGGCGTCGAGACGCATGGTGGGCACCATGTTACGGTCCGCCAAATGCTTGCGGCGTATGCGTCGGCCGTCGGCGGTGACGATCCGTTGGCCAATCTGACGGTCGGCGAGCTGCCGGCGCCGGCTCCGCGGCCCGGTTGGGCGCTCGTCAGGGTGCGCGCCGCGTCGCTCAACCACCACGACCTCTGGACGTTGCGCGGCGTGTCGTCGTCGCCGGTCACGCCGCCGCAGATCCTCGGGTGCGACGCCGCGGGTGAGGTCGAGGCGTACGGCGGCGAGACGCCGGCCGGCGCACCGCCGATTGGATCCCGGGTGGTCGTCCACCCGATCGTCACCTGCGGCCAGTGCCCGGCCTGCCTGGCCGACGAGCCCCTCGGCTGCCGGTCCTTTCGCATGCTCAGCGAGTCCCCGCTCGCCGGAGCGCTCGCCGAGTACGTCGAGATCCCGGCGACCAACCTCGTCGCGCTGCCGGACCAGGTCAGCTTCGCCGACGCGGCGTGCCTGCCGACGGCATACCTCACCGCCTACCGGGCGCTGTTCGTCCGGGCGGCGCTTCGGCCCGGGATGAGCGTGCTCGTGCAGGGGGCGAGCGGCGGTGTCGCGACGGCGACCATCCTGCTGGCCCGCCTCGCCGGGATCACCGTCTACGCGACCTCGCGCGACGAGGCCAAGCGGGCGCTGGCCGTCGACCTGGGCGCCGAGGCGGCGTTTCCCGTGGCTCGCGAAACCGCGCGCGCGGTGGTCGGCGCAACGGAGGGAGTGGGGGTCGACGCGGTGATCGACACCGTCGGCGAGCCGACGTGGGACCTGAGCCTCAAGGCGGTTCGCCCCGGCGGTGTGGTCGTGGTCCCCGGGGCAACCGGTGGTCCGAACCCGCCGGCGCAGCTCAACCGGATCTTTTTCAGGAGCATCACGGTCGCCGGCACCACCATGGGAACGCGCGGCGAACTGCGGCGCCTCGTCGACCTGATTGCGACCGGCGCGCTCCGGCCCCTGATCGGCTCCACCCATCCGCTGCGAGACGCCTCGACGGCGTTTGCCGAGATGGCGGCCGGCGACCTGCGCGGGAAGATCGTTCTCGAGGCGTGAGCAAGGAGCGGAACGCTGCGAGCTCGCGATCGCCATCAATCCGGCGATTGCCGCTCGGGATGTCTAGACGCCACAGACGAGCGGTGTTACGGTTGCGCAGCTTCAGCGGTCCACTCCGACCGCGGCGCACAGGGCCTCGTCCAGAAGGTGCAGTGGCGAGGCCCTGTCCGTGTCTCCAGGGTTGCGGAGACCAGGCGATCCCAGGGTCCCGGGATTGGATTCGCACATGCTTTTCAGGGCGGTCCGACCTCTCGAGGACAACCAACATGTTGTGGCATACTGGGGACGCGAACCCAGCATCTTGCGGTTTTGTGCCTGAAAACCCTTGAATGGCACAGCCGTGACGGCTACACTCGGAGACCGATACAGTGACCCGTCCTCGCCGCGTCTTCGCACTCGATCTCGGTACGACCAAAGTCTGCTGCGCCGTCGCAGACCTCGAGTCCACCGGTCTCCGAGTCTTGGGCGTCGGTCTGGTGGCTTCGAGGGGCGTTCGCAAGGGGGCGGTGGTCGAGATCGACCGGGCAGCCGAAGCGGTCGCTGAAGCGGTGGACATGGCCGAGCAGATGTCCGGCGTGCCCATCGACTCCGCGGTGGTCGGGATCGCCGGTGGCCACATCACCTCGCAGAACAGCCGTGGCGTCGTGGCTGTCGAGGCCGGACATCGCGAGGTCCGCGACCAGGACGTGCATCGCGCCATCGACGCTGCACGCGCGGTGAGCGTTCCCTCCGAGCGCCGCATCGTGCACGTGCTCCCGCAGCAGTTCACCATCGACGGCCAGGAAGGTGTGCGCGACGCCATCGGTATGGCGGGCAATCGCCTCGAGGTGGACGCGCACATCATCACGGGCGCCAACACCGCGATTCAAAACGTTGTCAAGGTGGTGCACAAGGCGGGGCTCAACGTCGACGACATGGTGTTGCAGGTGCTCGCTTCCGCCGAGGCCGTGGTCACCGAGGACGAGATCGAGCGCGGCGTCGTCGTGGTCGATGTCGGTGGTGGTACCAGCGATATCGCGGTCTTCGCACGCGGCAGCATTGTCCACACGAGCGTGCTCCCGGTCGGCGGCAACCACGTCACCGCGGACCTCGCCGTCGGATTGCGCTGCGACCTCGAAACCGCAGAGACGGTCAAGCGCAACTTCGGGCACTGCCTGCAACTCGCACTCTCCGCCGACGCGGAAGTGACGTTGACACCGATGGGCTATGACGAACCGGTCGGTGTGCCGCAACGGTATCTCGCTGAGATCATCGGGCCGCGCGCACGCGAGATGGCGTCCATGATCGCTGCTGAGGTTGAGCGCGCCGGCCCGCTCGGCATGTTCCCGGGTGGCATCGTGATCACGGGCGGTGGTGCGCTGCTGCGCGGCTTCGCGGAGATCGTGCAGCAACAGACCAACCTTCCCGCGCGCGTTGCCGCGCCGCAGGGTCTGCAGGGCATGAACGACGAGATCCGCGGCCCGAGCCACGCGACCGTGGTCGGGCTGCTGCGCTGGGGAGCCCGGAGCAACCTCGGACGCAAACCCTCGCGCTCCAACGGCAAGAGCTCGGACGGCCCGGCCGCCGGGATCAAACTCTCGAGGTGGTTTCGTGACCTCTTTTGATCATCTGCGCACGCACGGACTCAACCAGCCGGGCGACGCCCTGGCGCGTCGGAGATCGTCCAACTCACCCCCAACACAACGCGAGGAGACAGGAATGGCAGACCTCGACCGGACACTCGACGGCAACGCCCGCATCCGCGTCGTGGGGGTCGGCGGCGGCGGAAGCAACGCCGTGAATCGCATGATCCGGAGCAACCTCAAGGGCGTTGAGTTCATCGCGATCAACACCGACCACCAGGCGCTCAGCTCATCGTCGGCCCATCTCAAGATTCGCATCGGCGGCAAGCTGACCCGCGGGCTCGGTGCCGGCGGCGATCCCCAGAAGGGCCGGGACGCGGCCGAGGAATCGCGCGAGGAGCTCACCAAGGCGCTGACCGACAGCGACATGGTGTTCATCACCGCCGGCATGGGCGGTGGCACCGGCACCGGCGCTGCGCCGATCATCGCCGAGATCGCCCGCGAGACGGGGGCACTGACCATCGGCGTGGTCACCAAGCCGTTCCGTTTCGAGGGCCTGCGCCGTCAGAAGTCCGCCGAGGAGGGCATTGCCAATCTTCAGGGCCGCGTCGACACGCTTATCACCATTCCCAATGAGCGCCTGATGCAGGTGGTGGACAAGAAGACCCCGATCGGTGACGCCTTCAAGGTTGCCGATGACGTGCTCCGTCAGGGCGTGCAGGGCATCAGCGACCTGATCGTCTTCCCGGGGCTGATCAACCTTGACTTCGCAGACGTCAAGACGATCATGCAGGGACAGGGGCAGGCGCTCATGGGCATCGGGTTCGGCAGCGGCGACACCCGCGCCGCGGATGCAGCCAAGGACGCGGTTGCGAGCCCGCTGCTCGAGACCACGATCGCGGGTGCCAAGGGCATCCTCCTCAACGTCACCGGCGGACCGGACCTCACCCTCTACGAGGTCAACGAGGCAGCGCAGCTCGTGAGTGAGTCGGCCGATGCCGACGCCCAGATCATCTTCGGCACGGTCATCGACGAGCACATGAAGGGCGAGGTGAAGATCACCGTCATTGCCACCGGCTTCACGGGTCAGATCGATGTCATCGGCACGCTCAGCTACGAGCCGTCGGCGCGGCCCGTGACCTCGGATCAGCGGCAGCCGGCCTTCACCGTCGGCGGCAAGCCCACCGGGCCCTACAGCGTCGATGACCTGGACATCCCCGCGTTTCTGAGGGACCGTCGGTAGGTTTGGGCCGGGTTCGGCTCCGGCGGCCTTCGCGCCGCGTCTCGGAGCCGAACCCAAGCTCATAGGGGGCTGCACGTGAAGTGCCCGTTCTGCGGCGAGACGGACATCAAGGTCGTCGACTCGCGAGACTCCGAGACCGGTGAGGCGATCCGCCGCCGCCGGGAATGCCTTGGCTGTGCCAAGCGTTTCACCACGTATGAGCGCGTCGAGGTTCCGTCGCTGTACGTCGTCAAGAAGGACGGCAGACGCGAGGAGTTCAACCGCTCGAAGCTCCTGTCGGGACTGGTGATGGCGTCGAAGAAAACGCGCCTCGCCCCGGCAAACCTCGAGATGATGGTCGCCGACATCGAGAATGCCCTGCGGAGTCAGAACCTTTCCGAGGTCCCGAGCCGGGAGGTCGGCGCCATGGTGATGACGCGATTGCGCGATATTGACGAGATCGCGTACATTCGATTCGCTTCGGTGTATCGCTCCTTCAAGGACGCGCAGGAGATGCGTGCAACCATCGAGGATGTGCTGGCACATCCCCCGGGCACTCGCCCCGACACTGCCCGCCGGCAGCGTAAGCGCCGTGACACCGAGGGTCGCGAACTGCCGCTCGACCTCGGCAAGTAGGGCGCGACGGTGGTGGACGAGGTGCCGGTCGCGGACCGACTCGGGGCAGTTCGTGGTCGGATCGACGCTGCCGCCGCGCGTGCCAATCGCGATCCGCTCGACGTCCTCCTGATCGCCGTGACCAAGGGGGTGAGCGCCGCCCGGGTCGATGAGGCGATCAGTGCCGGGGTCCAGGACGTCGGAGAGAACCGGATCCAGGAGGCGGCCGACAAACAGGGCACGGTGCAGCACAGCGCCCGCTGGCACCTGATCGGGCACCTCCAGACCAACAAGGCGAGTCGCGCTGCCGCACTCTTCGACGTCGTCCATTCCGTCGACAGCCGGCGCATCGCCGATGCGCTGTCGACCCATCGACCGCCGGGGCGCGATCCCATCGGGGTGCTGCTCGAGGTGGAGCTGACCGGGCTGCCGACACGCTTCGGTGTCCACGAAGCCGACGTCGAAGGGGTCGTGCAGCAACTGGTCAACGTCCCGTCGATTCACCTGATGGGACTGATGACCATCGCTCCCTTTTCAGATGATCCCGAGGATGCGCGGGCGACCTTCACCCGGCTGCGTCACGTCCGCGATCACATGGAGCACGCGACGGGATGGGCCCTCCCGGAGTTGAGCATGGGCATGAGCAACGACTTCGACGTGGCGATCGAAGAGGGCGCCACGATGGTGCGGGTCGGCCGGGCAATCTTCGGCGAGCGGGTGGTGTAGGGCGCCCCGGCAGTTCGGCAGCGAACGATCTGCCGGTATCCTTGAGGTGATGCCCAGGTATTCGGCCGTCAGCGCGCGCGCGGGTTTTCCCGAGGCGGAGCTCGAGATCCTCGAACTCTGGCAGCGAACCCACGTCTTCGAACGCAGCCTGGCGATGCGTCGCGACGCGCCGCCGTACGTGTTCTACGAGGGACCGCCCACTGCCAACGGGCTGCCGGGTCTGCACCACGTCCTTGCCCGGTCGTACAAGGACGTTTTCGCGCGCTACAAGCAGATGACCGGTTTCTCCGTGGCGAGAAAGGCCGGATGGGACACGCACGGGCTTCCGGTCGAGCTCGAGGTCGAGCGTGCGCTGAGGATCAGCGGCAAGAAGCAGATCGAGGAGTTCGGCATCGCCGAGTTCAACGCGCGCTGCAAGGCGTCGGTGAACGAGTACATCGACCAGTGGCGCGAGATGAGCGAACGCCTTGGCTTCTGGCTCGATTTCGACCATCCCTATCGCACCTATGACGGGACGTACATCGAGTCGGTGTGGTGGAGCCTGAAAGAGCTCTGGGATGACGAGATGCTCTACCAGGGCTACAAGGTGACGCCGTACTGCCCGCGCTGCCAGACGACGCTGTCGTCCCACGAGCTGAGCCAGGGATACCGCGAGGACACGTCGGATCCCTCCGTGTACGTGAAGTTCCGCGTCAACGACTCCGACGGCAAGACCTTTCTGCTCGCGTGGACCACAACGCCATGGACCCTCCCGGGCAACGTCGCGCTGGCGGTGCACTCCGGCAAGCCGTACGTTCGCGTTGCGCAGGGTGACGAGACGTACATCCTCGCCAGGGAACGCCTCTCGATCCTCGACGGCGAGTACGACATCCTCGGCGAGATGGACGGCGGAGACCTGGTCGACCTGACGTACGAGCCGCTCTTCACCGACATGCTCCCGGAAGGGCTCGCATTCGTCGTGCTCGACGCGCCGGAACTGGTGACCATGGATGAGGGCACCGGGATCGTGCACACCGCCGCCGCGTATGGTGTTGCGGACCTGGAACTCTGCCAGCGCAAGGGGATCGCGATCCGCCATGTGGTGGGTCTCGACGGCCGGTTCCTCGATGGGCAGACGCGCTATCGCGGCCTTTTCGTGAAGGACGCCGACCCGAAGATCATCGAGGACCTGCGCGAGCAGGGGAGTCTGTATCGCTCGGAGCGGATCCTGCACACGTACCCGTTCTGCTGGCGCTGCGACACACCGCTGCTGTATTACGCCATCACGTCGTGGTTCATTCGCACCACTGCGGTCAAGGATCGTCTCCTGACGCACAACCGCAGCGTGCGCTGGCAACCGGCGCACATCCGTGACGGCCGGATGGGCAACTGGCTCGAGAGCCTGATCGACTGGAACCTGTCGCGGAGCCGGTACTGGGGCACGCCGCTCCCCATATGGATCTGCGACGCCTGCGACGAGAAATTCTGCGCAGGGAGCGCCGCCGACGTCGGTCTGACCGTCGATGACGACCTGCACCGCCCGTTCATCGACAACGTGACCCTCCCATGCACGGCATGCGGCGGCGTGATGCACCGCGTGCCCGAGGTCATCGACGCCTGGTACGACTCAGGCGCGATGCCCTTTGCGCAGAAGCACTATCCCTTCGAGAACAAGGAGCTCTTCGAACATACGCACCCTGCGGACTTCATCTGCGAGGGAGTGGACCAGACCCGTGGCTGGTTCTTCTCGTTGCTCGCCGAGTCGACCCTGCTCTTCGATCTGCCGGCCTACCGGAACTGCGTTGTCGTCGGCACACTGCAGGACAAGCACGGCAAGAAGATGTCGAAGTCGAGGCGCAACACCATCGAGCCCGACACCATCTTCGACCAGTTCGGCGCCGACGCGGCTCGCTGGTACTTCTACGCGCAGGGCGTCGAGAATGCCGAGCTGCGCGTCAGCCCGGCGTCATTTCAGGACGTGGTGCGCCTCTTCATGCTGACGCTCTGGAACGTCTATTCGTTCTTCGTCACATACGCGCTCACCGAGGGCTACGACCCGGCGTCGGCTGCTCCCGGCGTGATCGAGCGACCGGTCCTCGATCGCTGGTGTCTCGCCCGGCTGGCCGAGACGATAGACGGCGTGCGCGAGGCCATGGAGCGGTACGACGCATCGGACGCGGTGCACGCCGTCGAAGCATTCGTCGAGGACCTTTCCAAGTGGTACGTGCGCCGCTCGCGCCGTCGCTTCTGGAAGAGTGCCGGCACGAGCGACGACTCGGCGTCGGCCTTCGCGACGTTGCAGACCGTGCTGCTCACACTGTCGGGCCTCGTGGCGCCGTTCATGCCCTTCATGGCGGAGCGGATGTACCGCAACCTCTGCGGGTTCAACGGCGATCCTCCGTCGCCGGCAGGAGCGCCGGATTCCGTGCACCTCACGGACTACCCGAAGGCCATGGGCGCCTGGCGCGACTCGGAGGTCATCGTCGATATGAGCCGTCTGCGCCGGCTGGTCGAGGACGGGCTCGCTGCACGGACGACGGCCGGTGTTCGCGTCCGCCAGCCACTCGCATCCGCGACTCTCGCAAGCGCACCGCTCGACCCCGAGCTCGAGGCGATCTTCATGGAGGAGCTCAATGTCAAGAGCGTCGCGTACGTGGATCCCGAGGGTGGCCATGCTTCGGTCGTCTTCGACACCACGATCACCGACGAGCTTCGCCTCGAGTGGCTGGCGCGCGAGATCAGCCGCAAGGTGAACGACCTGCGCAAGCAGGCTGAGCTTCGGGTCGAGGATCGGATCACGCTGTTCGTGGACGCCGATGGCGATGCGGCGCGTGCGGTCAGCGCACATCGCGCGTGGTTGCAGGGGGAGACGCTCGCGGTGGCGATCGAGGACCGGCGTGACGCCGCGCTCGCCGAGTGGGAAGGCGAGCTGGGAGGTGCACGGTGCTGGCTGGGAGTACAGCGGTAGCCACGCGCCCGCGCGTTTCGAGGCGCCGCATCTACGTGGTCATGCTCGGCACGGCCGCGGCGGTCGCGATCGTCGACCACATCACCAAGTGGCTCGTCGCCACGCACCTCGACATCGGCCAGCAGATCTGGCCGGGCTCGTTCGTGTCCATCGACCATGTCGAGAACAGCGGCGCCGCATTCAGCGTGCTGCCCCAGCTGCACTGGCTCTACCTCGCGGTCGCGCTGATCGTGAGCCTGTACATCGTGTTCTCCGGATACAGGTACGGGACCACCTGGTACCGGCAGGTGCTGATCGGCATGATCCTCGGCGGCGCGCTGTCCAACGGCGTCGACCGCCTGGTCAACGGTTCGGTGGTCGACTTCATCGACTTCCATTTCTGGCCGGTGTTCAACGTCGCCGACAGCTGCATCGTCGTCGCGATCCTGGCGCTGCTGGTGCTCAGCTTCGTACCGTCGTCGCACAAGCCGACCTCATCCGCGTCATCGGCGCCGTCATGAGCGCCGGCACGGCGGCCGTTGTCGCGCCGCGGCTCGACCTCTGGCTCGCTGAGTCGCGACGCATCACCCGCCACGCGGCGCGGACCCTCATCGACGCAGGTCTCGTCACCGTCGACGGTCGCCCGGGCAGACCGGGTCAGCGCGTTCGCGACAGCGCCGACGTTGTGGTCACGCCACCGGACGAGACCATCGCCGCACCGGCGTTGCGTCGCCGCGAGCGTGGGCAGCCGGCGACCGAGTTGCGCATCGTCGATGAGGACGACTGGCTGGCGGTCGTCGACAAGCCGTCCGGCATGGTGGTCCATCCCGCACCGGGGCATCCGACGGGGACCCTCGCCGACGCGCTCAAGGAGCGCGGGACGACGTGGTCGCTGCTCGGCGGCCCTGAGCGGGCGGGTATCGTGCATCGCCTTGACCGCGATACGAGCGGCCTGCTCGTGGTGGCCAAGACCGAGGCCGCACACCGCAACCTGGCCCGGCAGCTCAGCGATCGCTCCCTAGGTCGCACGTACTGGGCACTCGTCCACGGCGGCTTTCGCGAGGACACCGGGACGATCGACGCGCCAATCGCCCGTCACCCGCGCGACCGGCGCCGCATGGCGATCGTCGAGGGAGGCCGCGAGGCCATCACGGACTTTCGCGTGGTCGAGCGCGTTGCCGGCGCGACCGTTCTCGAGCTGTCCCTGCGGACCGGGCGAACCCACCAGATTCGCGTGCACCTCGCCTCGATCGGTCACCCGATCATCGGCGACTCGGTGTATGGGCGTCCCGATCCGATCCTGATGCGTCCTGCCCTGCACGCGATGCGCCTTCGCCTGCGTCATCCGGCTGATGGCGCCGAGCGGTCGTACGAATCGCCGGTCCCGGAGGAGCTGGTCGCCGCCGCCGGCAGGCTTCGTCCGCAGTCCGAATGAGCCCCAATGGCAGGCTGATCGTGCTGACCGGGCCGAGCGGTGTCGGCAAGGACACGGTGCTGCACGAGCTCTTCGAGCTCGACCCGACGCTCGCGTACTGCATCTCGTACACGACGCGCCCGCCGCGGCCGGGAGAGACAGACGGCGTGTCGTACTTCTTCGTGGACGAGTCGGCGTTCCGGGCAATGATCGACCGCGACGAGTTCTTCGAATGGTCGACCGTGTACGGCGAGCTCAAAGGTCGGACGTTCGAGACCGTGAACAGCGCCATCGCGTCGGGCCGCGACACGGTGATCAAGATCGATGTCCAGGGCGCGGACAAGGTGCGCGCGCGGATCGGCGGCCGGGGAACGTACATCTATCTGTTGCCGCCGAGCATGGAGGCACTCGAACAGCGCCTGATCGAGCGCGCCACCGAGGACCCGGCAAGCCTCCGCACCCGCCAGGAGCTCGCGGTCGCTGAGCTCGCGCTCAAGGACACGTACGATCATCAGGTGGTGAACGACGACGCCAGGCGTGCGGCGCAGGAGATCGAGGCGATCATTCAGGTCGCCCGGTCCACGTCCCGCGGGGATGGCGGATGACCGCTGCACTCGAAGGCCATCGGGTTCTGATCGGCATCGGCGGCAGCGTGGCCGCGTACAAGGCGTGCGAAGTCGTCACCGACCTCCGTCGCGACGGCGTGCAGGTGCGGGTCGCGATGACCGAGGCCGCAACCCGCTTCGTGACCCCGACCCTGCTGCGCGCGCTGAGCGGACATCGGGTCGTCTCCAGCATCTGGGACGACGACCCCGAGGCGGGGCACGGGATGACCCACCTCGATCTCGCGTCGTGGTGTGAGGTGCAGGTGGTGGTCGCCGCCTCGGCGGACCTCATCGCACGTCTCGCGCTCGGCCTCGCGGGCGACCCGGTGACCGCCACCGCGCTTGCATGCCGCGCCCCGCTGCTGGTGGCGCCGGCGATGGAGTCGGCGATGTGGGAGCACACGGCGACGCAGGGCCATGTGGCGACGCTCACCGCTCGCGGTGGCCGGATCATCGGACCGGTGTACGGCAGGCTTGCGAGCGGCCACGAGAGCACCGGCAGGATGGCCGAGCCGGATGTGATCGTCTCGGCCGTGAGGGAGATCCTTGTCGCCGGGGCCTGACCCATCCCTCACCGGTTTGCGCTTCGTTGTCACCGCAGGTGGAACTCGCGAACCGATCGATCCTGTGCGCTTTATCGGCAACCGGTCCAGCGGGAAGATGGGTAACGAGCTTGCCGCCGCTGCAATCCGGCATGGTGCCGAGGTCACGCTGGTGACGGCCGGCGTCCTGCCGGCAGCACAGCCTGGCCTGACGGTGTGGGTTGTCGCGACCGCTGATGATATGTATGCGGCGGTGCGGAGCACGCTCGAGGGTGCGCGCGTCCTCATCATGGCGGCGGCAGTCGCCGACTGGCATCCGAGCCGGGTGGCTGCACACAAGCTCAAGAAAGGTGCATCCACTCTCACGCTCGTCCTGGTCCCAACCGTCGATATCCTCAGCGCGCTGCGCGATGACGAGATCGCGGCCGGCGTCTTCAAGGTTGGATTCGCGGCGGAGACCGACAACGTGATCGACAACGCGCGGGCGAAGCTCGACGCCAAGCATCTCGACCTCGTGATCGCGAATGACGTGTCTCGCGAGGATATCGGTATGGGTTCGGATCACAATGAGGTGACGGTGATTGGCCGCAACGGCCTGCAACAGCACATACCGCGTGCCCCGAAGTCCGTCGTCGCGGATTCGATTGTGCGAATCATCGCGCGCAGCTTGCGATGACCTTCGCATCAGTCGTCCCTGAGACCCGCTCGCAGCTGCCGCGCGACGCCTATACATACTCGATCCCCGACGCCCTCGCCGAGCTGGTGCTCCCGGGCGTTCGCGTCGAGATCCCATTCGGCAAGCGATCGATTCTCGGCTACGTCGTGGAGCGAACCGAGGAGTCGGAGTTCGCGGAGGTTCGCGCCATCGACAACGTCGTCGACGAGCCGCGGCTCATCCTCGACCATCACATCGCACTCGCGCGGCAGATCGCGGATCGGTACTGCGCACCGCTCGGTGAGGTGCTGCGGGCGATGCTGCCCAAGGGCGTTCGCACTCGCCCGACGCGTCGCGCGGGGCCGCGTTCGATGTCACGCGCCGTCGCGGAAGCCGGTGCGCTCGGGCCACCCGAACCACCGCCCGTCCTCAATGACGCACAGCGTGCGGCGGTGGCGCCGCTGCTCGAGGCGATCGCCACGCGCACGCACCGGCGCGTCCTGCTCCACGGCGTGACCGGGAGCGGCAAGACGGAGGTGTATCTCGCGGGCATCGATGCGGCACTCGCTGCAGGACGCGGCGCGATCGTGCTCGTTCCCGAGATTGCGCTGACACCACAGATGATTCGCCGTTTCACGGTGCGTTTCCCGGGCCGGATCGCGGTGGTCCACTCGGCGCTCACGGACGCGGAACGCGCAGCCGAGTGGCGGCGCATTCGCAGCGGGGAGCACAGCGTGGTCATCGGCTCGCGCAGCGCAGTGTTCGCTCCGGTTGCCGACCTCGGGATCGTGGTCGTCGACGAGGAGGACGCGCCGGCGTACAAGCAGGATCGCGTCCCCCGGTATCACGCCGTCGACGTCGCGTTGATGCTCGGCGCGCTGTGCGACGCGCCCGTCGTCATGGGCAGCGCGACGCCGCGCGTCGAGAGCTTCTTCCGCGCGCATACCGGTGATCTCGAGCTCGCAACGCTGCCGGAGCGCGTCAGCGGCCGCCCGCTGCCACCCATCGAGGTCGTCGATCTCCGCGATGAGTTGCAGGCCGGCAACACCAACGCGTTGTCGCTGACGCTCGATCGTGCGCTGCAGGAATGTCATGCCGATGGCGGCCAGTCGATCCTGTTCCTCAATCGGCGCGGTACCTCGACGGTGGTGCTGTGCCGGACCTGCGGCGAGGCGCTCACCTGCACGAACTGCAGTGTGTCGTTGGTGCATCACGTGGATCGTGCGAGTTGCGACTGTCACTACTGCGGCCTCTCCATACCGCTGCCGGTTGCGTGTCCCTCGTGCGGGTCACGGACGATTCGCGCGCTCGGGATGGGTACCGAGCGGCTCGAACGCGAGGTGCGCGAGCGATTTCCGGCGCTGCGCCTGATCCGCATGGATCGCGACACCACACGCTCGCGCGACGCGTACTTCGACATCTACGACAAGTTCCGCCGCCACGAGGCGGACTGTCTCATCGGCACGCAGATGGTCGCCAAAGGATGGGACCTCGGCAACGTCCGTCTCGTCGGCATCGTGAACGCCGACACGTCGCTGCACTTCCCCGACTATCGCAGCGGGGAACTGACCTTTTCGCTGCTCACCCAGGTGGCGGGGCGGGCCGGACGCGGCGACGAGCCCGCGCGTGTGGTGCTCCAGACATACAGCCCAGGCCACTACGCGGTTCGCCATGCGACAACGCACGACTATCTCGGATTCGCGCGCGATGAGATCCGTGTGCGCAAGGCCTTGCGGTTCCCGCCGTATGCGCGTCTCTGCGTGTGCACGTTTGTCCACAAGGAAGATCGTGAGGCCGAGATCGAGGTTCGCCGGGAGGCCCGGCGAGTGTCTGATACACTCGGAATTGGCGCCGGGCTCGATGTCCTCGGTCCGACGCCGGCGTTCCTCCACCGCCTGCGTGGCGAATACCGCTGGCAGTTCACGGTGCGAGGCAACGACATCGAGAGGGCATTTCCTCACCTTCCCAGGGCTCGGGGCTGGAGCATCGACGTCGACCCCGGGGCGTGAACGGAGACAACAGCGTGGCAGTCCTTCCCATCGTTCTGGTCTCGGACCACAACGACGTGCTCACCACCAAGGCGATCCGCGTGCCGCGGGTTGACGATGAGATACGCCGCCTCATGGACGACATGGTCGAGACCATGTTCGACGCCAACGGCGTCGGTCTCGCCGCACCCCAGGTGGGCGTGTCGCTGCGCGTCATCGTGCTGCGCGTCGACAACCAGATCTACCAGATCGCCAACCCCGAGATGGTCCGCACCGATGGCGACCAGACCGGCTTCGAGGGCTGCCTGTCGGTGCCCGGATGGGTCGGCGAGGTCACGAGGCGCCAGCGCGTCGTCGCCAAGGGGCTGAACCGCCACGGCAAGGAGGTCCGCGTCAAGGGCGACGGCCTGCTCGCCCGCGCGGTGCAGCACGAGCTGGATCACCTGGACGGCATCCTTTTCACGAGCAGGGTGAATGAGGGGACCCTTCGCGAGGTCGAACCTGCAGAGGAGGCTGAGGAGCCCGGCGTCGTCAGCGGCGTGTGAGGCTTGTCTTCTGTGGCACCGCGGCATTCGCGGTGCCGTCGCTCCGGGTGTGCGCCACGCACCACGACGTGCTCGCGGTGATCACCCGGGCGGATCGAGTGGGGAGCAGAGGGAAGCCGGCGCCGCGTCCGGTCGCCGACGCCGCACGTGAGCTCGGTCTTGCCGTGCTGATGCCGGCGAGGATCGGCGCACCGGAGGTGGTGCGAGATCTGCTGGGTCTCACGCCGGACTGTCTCGTCGTCGCTGCCTACGGTCAGATCCTGCCCACCTCGCTCCTCGATCCGCCGGCGTTCGGCGCGGTCAACGTTCACGCATCGCTGCTGCCGCGCTGGCGAGGCGCGTCTCCGATCGCGAACGCCATCCTCGCGGGGGACGCGGAGACGGGCGTCTCGATCATGCGCATGGAGGCAGGCCTCGATACCGGACCGGTATACGCGACGGTGCGCTGTCCCATCGCGGACGACGCGACGACGCCGGCACTCACCGCCGCCCTCGCGGATCTCGGCGCGGCGGAACTCGTCTCGGTGCTCGATGCGCTCGAGCGCGGATCGGCAACCGCGACGGCCCAGCCGGAGGAGGGCGTGACCTACGCGCCACGTCTCGGCCGTGAGGACGGACGGGTCGACTGGGCGGGGCGCAGTGCCGTCGAAGTCGATCGGATGGTGCGTGCCCTCCAACCGTGGCCGGGAGTGATGGCGCCGATCGACGGCGTGGACGTCCAGGTCCAGGCCGGCGGCGCGGTGAGCGTCGATTCCGGCGCAGCGCCCGGGGGCATCGCCGGCCGCGAGGGTGAATCCGTGGTCATCGCCACTCGGGACGGGGGATATCGTGTCGACCGCATCACGCCCCCGGGCAAACGAGCCATGACACCTGCGGCGTGGCTGCGCGGCCGCCGTTCCGGCGTGGGAGACAGCTGATGCCTCCGACGCGAAAGCCGGGCGACAACCTCCTCGCGCACAACCGCCGCGCCCGCTACGAGTACAGCATCGTCGAGTCGCTCGAGGCCGGCATCGAGCTCACGGGCACCGAGGTGAAGTCGCTGCGAACCGGTCGGATCCAGCTGCGCGACGGCTACGTGCGGGTGGAGAACGGCCAGGCGTGGCTGATGCAGGTGAACATCGCCTCGTATCAGCACGGGAACCGTAACAACCCGGAGCCCGAGCGCCGTCGCCGCCTGCTGCTCCACAAGCGCGAGATCGAGTACCTCGACGGGCGCGTCCGGACCCAGGGGCTGACGATCATTCCGCTGAAGCTCTACCTGGTCCGTAACCGGGTCAAGGTGGAGATCGGCCTTGCCCGCGGCAAGAAGCTCTGGGACAAGCGGCAGGACGTCGCCAAGCGTGACGCCGAGCGCGACATGGAGCGCGCGATCAAGCGCTGATCGTGTGTGTGGGTCAGCCCGTTGCGGTGTGGAACTCCGCTTCGGGTGCAACGGCCTGCGAGGCGGCGCTCGGGCGGTTGGCCTTGATGTCGGGGACGACCTGCGCGGCGAGACCGTCGATGCGCTGGCGCAGCTCGCGAAGCCCGGTCCCGCGGGTGGCGCTCACCGCCAGCGCCGAGACCCCGGCAATGTCGCCGAGGCGGAGCCGCGCTGCGCGCACCTCCGACGCGGTCAGGCGGTCGACCTTGGAGAGCGCGAGGATCATGGGCTGCTCGCACTCCATCGATCTGAGCGTGTCGAGCACGGTCTCGAGTTGCTGCTCCGCGTCCGGGTGCGACGCGTCCACCACGAGGCAGAGCATGTGGGCCTGGCGGACCTCCTCGAGGGTCGCCGCGAAGGCCTCGACCAGCTCGGTCGGCAGCTTCTGGATGAATCCGACCGTGTCGGTGAGGATCACGAGTTTGCCGGAGGGCAGCTCGAGACGGCGCGACGTGGGGTCGAGCGTCGCGAAGAGCAGGTCGTCCGCGAGCACCGTGCTGTGGGTGAGGACGTTGAGCAGCGTCGACTTGCCGGCGTTCGTGTAGCCGACCAGAGCGCACGACGCGAGCGGGACATTGGTCCGGGCGGTCCGTCGCGTCCGGCGCTGCCGTTCGATGACCACGAGTCGGGCGCGCAACCGCTTGAGCTGCTGGCGGATGAGCCGTCGGTCCACCTCGATCTGCTTCTCGCCAGGACCGCCGCGAAGCCCCACACCACCGCGCTGACGCTCGAGGTGGGACCAGCCGCCGGCGAGCCGCGGCAGCAGGTGCTCCAGCTGGGCCATCTCGACCTGCACGCGCCCCTCGGCGGTGATCGCCCGGCGGGCGAAGATGGCGAGGATCACCTCGGTGCGGTCGAGCACCGGGACGCCCCATTCCTCCTGGAGGTTGCGCTGCTGGCGCGGGGTGAGCTGGTCGTTGCAGAGCACGGCAGGGCTCTCCAACTCGGCGAGGTGGGACGCGAACGCCGCCACCACCCCGGAGCGGAAGAACGTGGCCGGGTGCGGCTCGCGCAGGGAAATGAGGCTGCGCTCGAGGACCTCGGTGCCGAGCGTGCGAGCAAGTTCCTCCAGCTCGTCGAGCTCGATGTCGCGCTGCTCGCGCTCATCCCGGCTCGCGACCGTGCCGATGACGATCACCCGCTTCAGCTTGGTGCCGACCGCCGGGTCGGCGCCGGACGGCGCGTCGAAATGGGGCAACTAGCAGGTCACCGGCCGGGCCGTCAGCTGGGGCACGCGATCAGCCTAGCAACGGCGCCAGCCGTCTGCTGCGCGTCAGGTCGCATTGGCCTCGGCCGGCACCGCCCCTCGGGCGGGAACTTTGAGCTGTATGACGGCGCTGCCGGCCACCGTCAGCGCTGCGGCGAACAGGATCGCGAACGTGCTCGAGATGCCGAGCACCGGTCCCGCCAGTGCGGAGCCGACCGGCACACCCGAGAAGTTCAGTGCCATCGACACGGCGAAGGCTCGTCCAAACCACGCCCGGGCGGTCCGGCGCTGGCGGAGCGAGAAGGCCGGCACGCTCGACGCCGCGTCCGCGCCACCGGCGATCGCGATACCCACGGCGATCGGTGCCAGCGATGGCACCAGCAACGTCAGCATCGCGAGGCCCATCACGCCGCCGAGCAGCGACACGGCTTCGCGCTCGTGTCCCTCGGACCGAAGCCGGCCGACCAGCAGCGCAGCGGGGATTCCCGCCGCGCCGGCGAGGGCGAGGATCGACCCGACCACCGCGGCATTGCCGTGCAGGTGGAAGACCACGACCGGCAGGGCGACGACGATGATGCCCCAGCCCACGTTGAGCGTCGAGAACCCGACCGCGATCCACCGAAGCGTTCGATTGCTGACGACATAGCAGAGCCCGCGCCAGGCCTCGTGGAAGATCCGGGATGACACCTCGCCGGTGTGCGCGGGCTCGGCAACCCCCTGGAGGGCGATCGCGCCGATGACAAAACCGATGGCGGCGCCTGCGAGCGCGGCTTCACTGCCCACCAACGCGATGAGCGCGCCCGCAAGACCGGGTCCGGCGATGCTCGACACCCCGTAGAGGACGCTGTCCGCGGCGTTGCCGCGGTCCCACAGGTCGGTCGGCAGGATCAGCGGAAAGAAGGAACGTGCGCCGGCGATGCTCAGCGTGCTCGTCAGCGAGCCGCCGGCGAGGAGCGCATCGAGGCCCCAGACGGGCAGGCGGTTTGCCAGCGACAGCGCCACGATGACCGTCAGGCATACCGCCGCAACCGTGAAGTCGAGGGTCATGAGGCGCTTGCGGCCGTGGCGGTCGAGGAGTGCGCCCGCGATGGGGCTGAGGAGCAAGCCCGGAAAGATGAGCAGAAAGAGGCTGACTCCCGCGACACTCGGCGAGTGGTACCGCTGCAGCGCGAAGAGGACCAGACCGACCGTCCACATCTGCGAAGCCGTGCGGGTGAGCAACGAGCTGATCAGCAGCTGCCTGAAGCCGGGAACGCGGAGCATCCGGCTGTACGTCGCCGCAGGCGCGACGTCTTGTCCCGCGGTCACTTCGACGTGGGTTGGGTCTGTTTTCGGGCGCGTGAGGACGCCACGACGAAGATCACGCCCCCAAGCCTAGCAACGCGCCGTCATCTGGTGGGACGCCGCCGCGCGCAGCGGATCACCACCCACTTGCGCTGGCGACCGCGCTGGCGCCTAATGGTGCGGTGAGTCAGCTCATCGCCGGACCGGCGTGCGGTCCAGGCACGAACATCGGCTGCGGCAACCTGGTCGTCGGCACCCCGCTGCTGTTCGAGCTGATCGTCGTGGCCGTTCTGGTCATTGCGATCGTCGCCGCGTGCGTTGCCTTCTGGCGAACCCTGCGCCGCGGCTGACGGCACTGGCGACGCGAGTTGCGTCCGCTGAGCCAGTCGCCTGTGGAGTCGAGCGGCGCGGTATGATCGGAGGTGCACGCTGATCTCGGACAGCTGCGTTCCCATGGGGGCGTACTGGTTTCGACGGGGTCGTGGGTCGTGCGAATGCGAGTCGAGCCCCGGGCTCGTAAAACCGGGAAAAATATACGTGCGAATAACGCACCCCTCGCTCTCGCTGCGTAAGTAGCAAAAGCGAAAAAGCTCAGGCTTCGGCCTGACGTCGACCGGCTCCTCGGCTGTGGGGGTCGGACCCGACGTTAATGCAAGCAGTCTCGCCGCCCGGTGGCGCCTCGGCGCCGGGCGGGACATTCACCGAGGCTGGCCGCAGCCGAGCCTGGTCCCAGGGCGCGATTGAGGTGAGATGAAAACCGGGACTACACTCGTAGATGTCGCATGGAACGCGGCTTCGGACCCGGGTTCGATCCCCGGCGCCTCCACCTCAAATATAGTACCGCCTCCCGGGCTTGCCGCAAGCCCCGGGGCATGGTGCAGAGTTTCCTGGCACGCGTCGGGAAACGAGGAGTGATGCATGGCCGAGCATGCGGTGGTGATCGCCGGCAGCGGTCCGACGGGGATGATGCTGGCGGCAGAGCTGACATTGGCGGGGACCGACGTTGTCATCGTCGAGCGGCGCGCCAGCTTCGAGCTGGAAAGCTCGCGTTCGCGAGGTCTGCACTCCCGCACCATCGAAGTGCTCGATCAGCGTGGCATCGTTGATCGCTTTCTCGCCGAGGGAAAGACGATGCAGGTGCAGGCATTCGCCGGAGTCCCGATGGACATCAGCGATTTCCCCACCCGCCGCAACTACGGGATGGCGCTGTTGCAGAGCCATTTCGAGCGCATCATGTCGGGCTGGATCGATGAGCTGGGTGTTCCCATCCTGCGCGAGCGCGAGGTGACGGGTTTCACGCAGGACGACAGCGGCGTTGATGTTGCGCTGTCCGACGGCACGTCGCTGCGGGCGAGATTCCTGGTTGGTTGCGACGGAGGCCGCAGCGTTGTGCGCAAGGCGGCCGGCATCGATTTCGCGGGCTGGGATCCGACAACGTGCTGGATCCATGCTGAGGTCGAGATGGAGGAGCTGCCGGAATTCGGCCTGCGTGGCGGCGGCGGCATCGGCCCCGCCGAGGAGGGACGCGTGGGCGTCACCCTGATCGAACCCGAGGCGAACCGCACCGATGAGCCCACTCTCGAGGATCTCCGCGCTGCGCTCATCCGCGTTGACGGAACGGACCACGGAGCGCACAGCCCGCGCTTTATCGCTCGCTTCACCGACATGACACGTCAGGCGGTGGCGTATCGCAGCGGGCGCGTTCTGGTTGCGGGAGACGCGGCACATGTGCACGCCCCGATCGGAGGCCAGGGGTTGAACATTGGCGTGCAGGATGCGGTCAACCTTGGCTGGAAGCTGGCCCAGGTGATTAGCGGAACATCACCGCTGAGCCTCCTCGACACGTATCAGGCCGAGCGCCACCCGGTTGCCGCGCGGGTGCTGCGGAACACCATGGCACAGAGGGCGCTCGGCGCAACGGACGCCCGGTCCGTTGCACTGCGCGACACGGTGGTGGAGCTGCTGCGTATGGACGAGCCGCGCAAGCACATCGCCGCCATGATCGCGGGCCTCGACATCGCGTATGACCTCGGTGAGGGACATCCGCTGTTGGGGCGCCGCATGCCCGACCTGGACCTGGCGACTGTGGATGGCACCGTGCGAGTGTTCTCGTTGTTGCACGAGGCCAAGCCGGTGCTGATCAACCTCGGTGACGCCGGCGGCCTCGACATCGGACCGTGGGCCGACCGAGTGCAACTCGTCGATGCCTCGTATGCCGGCACCTGGGAACTTCCGGTACTCGGCGAGGTCGGTGCACCGACCGCCGTATTGGTGCGTCCCGATGGACACGTCGCCTGGGTTGGCGACGGCACCGACGCGGGACTGCGCGAGGCGCTCACAACATGGTTCGGCAACGAGGTGCGTGAGCGGCCGTAGCTCGGGGTGTTGTTCACTCGTCGGTGTCGTCGTCGACACCGCGCACAACCTCGCCGGCGTGAAGGCGCCGGCCGCAGTCGGTGCACTTGAAGATCGGCCCGCGGCGCTCCGCCGGCCAGCCGCCGACAAGACGATCATCGCGCCGGGGCGGCGTGAAGCTGAGCGGAACCAGCCGATCGGCCCCGCAATGGCCGCAAAGGATCAAGACGCGGCAATCGTGCCATACGCCCGAAATCCGGTGTGTCCGCTACGGAACCAACGCAGGACTGGCCGCGGTGGCCGTATCGAGCTGTTGCCACGTTGTGCCGGTCAGCGCCCAGAGGTGCACGGGCTGGGCGAGGAACGAGCTGCTCGTCGCAGCCGATCCGATGATCAGCAGACGGCCAATCGTCGCGTCGGTGATCTCGGCGACCGGCTCGAACGGAAGGCGTGCGACGGCCATCAGCGCCCACGCGTGCCCATTCCACGAAGCGAGTGCCGGGAGTGCCAGCGTCGGGCCGCAATTGCAGAGCGTCAGACGGCCGGTCGACGGATCCAGGGCAAGGTACGACCCCGGCAATGGCTGGGCGGTGCCGGCGAGTTGCAGCCAGCGCTGTCCATTCCAGCTCCACGTTGTGTCGAGCGCACCCAGTTGCGAGACGGGAGTCGAGCAGCACCCTTCGGCGATCAGCGACCGGGTCACCGGGTCGAACGCCATCGGCAGGTCGAAGGCGCTTGGGGCGACGGCACCGGGAATCTTGAGCTCCCAGGACGAGCCACTCCAGACCCACGTCTGGTCGCCTCCGGACGCGTTGCCGGCGGCAGTGACGAGCACCATCTCGTTGAGCGCGTCGTCCCACGCCATCGACGATCCCTCCCCCGACGCCGGGCCATCAGTTCCGGGATCGAGCTCGAGCCAGCTGGCTCCGTCCCATGCCCAGGTGTCGTTGAGGGGCGAGCTGTCGCCGACGGGGCTGTGCCGGCCGCCGAAGAGGAGGACCTGCTGGGTGCGAGGGTCGTAGGCGATGGCCGCGTCGATGCGCCCGGGCGGGTTCGTCGAGGGATCTGCGAGCGTCCACCGGCCGGCGGCCCAGATCCAGGTGTTGGCGTCATCGTCGACGCCGCCGAAGAGCACGATCTGGCCGCTCGACGGGTCGTCCGCAATGCTGAAGCCGATGCCCGAGATGGGTCCCGCGGGGATCGGGGTCGGCAGTGCCGACGGCTTCGGTGCGGGACCCGGCGCCGGAGTGGGCGGCCTCTGCGTGCTCGAAATGGCCAGGCCGGCGACCGCTGCCACCGCGACCACTGCCACAAGCAGGGTCGACGGTCTCACGCGCATGCTGGATCGTTCCGCGTCGCAACGCTCTCGCTCACATCGCCCATGGTCCGCGTTCCCCGGCACAATCGTCGAATGACCGCATCGCAGCCCACCATCATCGCCACGAGCATCGGATTCCAGCCTGACGGCGGGGACCAGTGGAACCTCCGGCCGGGTCCCGCGTACTCCATGGCCGCCAAGCTCGCCGGGGCCGGCGCGCACCCGCGCCTCTGCATCATCGGAACGGCTTCGGCTGACAACCCGACATGGCTGACCGCCCTCCACCAGGCGTTCTCAAAGCTCGACATGGTGGTGTCGCACCTCGATCTCTCCCCAATGCCCAACTACGACGACGTCGAGGGGCACCTCGCACAGCAGGACGTCATCTGGGTCAGCGGCGGGAGCACCGCCAACCTGCTCGCTCTCTGGCGTGTCCACGGCCTCGACCTCATCCTGCACAGGGTGTGGCAGTCCGGAGTCGTCCTCATGGGCGTCTCGGCAGGCTCGTTGTGCTGGCACGTCGGCGGTACCACCGACTCGTTCGGCCCCAGGTTGCGACCGGTGACCAACGCGCTCGGGTGGCTGCCGTACGGCAACAGCCCGCACCATGACGCGGAGGCCGAACGGCGGCCGCTGATACATCGGCTCGTGGCCGACGGGACGCTGCCGCTTTCGTACGCCACCGACAACGGCGCCGGCCTCATCTATCACGGCACGGAGCTGTACGAGGCGTTCACCGAGACCTCGGGAGCGCTCGCGTACGAGATCCGGCGTGACGGTGACAGCGCGGTCGAGACGCCGCTGCCGACAAGAGTGCTCTGACGGCTCGGTAGCATCTCGGTCGTGGAAGAGAGGCTCCCGCTCGCAACCCTGCTTTCCCAGGCGCTCGTCGCGTACACGATCGAGTTCGACAACGAGTTCGAGCGCCGCTCGCCGCATCGCACCACGCTGCTCGGTCAGGCCGGTGGCGGCGGTCCGTGGCTCGTGTCCATGGTGATGTGGTTCAACTGCCTGCGCCATGTCGGCGAGACGCCGATCACCGTGGCCGAGCTGGTGCGCCGGGCGCGCACGCGAACCAACGTCGCGGGCATGCATCGATGGCGCTACATCGATGTCGAGGCGACGCCTGACAGCAGGCGCGCCAACCCGCCCGATGAGGCTTTGCTGGTTCGCGCCACACGCAGAGGACGTCGCTCGCAGCGGGTGTTGCGGCCGCTCGCGCGTGACATCGAGACGCGGTGGGAAGGACGCTGGGGGATCGACCAGATGGACGCGCTGCGCCTTGCGCTGCGCGCGGTGGTGAGCCGGATCGACCTCGATCTGCCGGATTGTTTGCCGATCATCCACATCGGCCTGTGGTCGGCGGCGCCGGAACGACCAGGGTTCTCGCATCGCGTCGACGCGCCTGATGATGTCGCGACGCTCGCGCTGCCCTCGCTGCTGGCGCGGGCGCTCCTCACCCTCGCGGTGGACTTCGAGTCACGGTCAAAGGTGTCACTGGCGATCCACGCCGACCTGCTTCGCGTCCTCAGCGCGGAGCCCACGCGGGTCCGGGATCTGCCGCGCTTGACGGGCATCTCGAAGGAGGCGATCAGCATGGCGATGGGAGTCGCCGTGCAACAGGGGCTCGCCGTGATGGAGCCGAACCCGGATGGGAAGGCGGGCAAGGCTGCGCGGCTGACTCCCCGGGGGATCGCATCGCAGGAGGCGCACACGCGCCTGTTGGTGCACGTCGAAGAGGAGTACGTGTCGCGGTACGGCGCGGGTGTCACCGGAGCGCTGCGCGATTCGCTCGAAACCCTCGGCGGCGATACGCGTGGGTCACGTCTGCTGCAGGGGATCCCACCATTCCCGGAGGGGTGGCGCGCGAGGATGCCCAAGGCCGAGACGCTCCCGCACTTTCCCATGGTGCTGCACCGCGGCGGCTATCCCGACGGCAGCTGACGAGGTCGAACGTGTCCCTCGGCTAGACTTCGGGCCCACGCAGTCGGGGAGGGAGATCCCCACTGGAGGCAAGCCAATGCGTTACCAGGTTCGCGAGAAGATCCTTCGCCTCGGCGAGGACAACGACATCCTCAACGAGGCCGGCCAGCCCGAGCTGCAGGTCGATGGCAAGGTGCTCAGCCTGCATGGGCTGATGCTCGTCAACGACCTTGCCGGCACCGAAGTCGGGCGCGTGAGCCGCAAGCTCGTCGCACTGCGTGCGACGTACGACATCACGCTCGCGGGCGGCGTCACCGCGGAAGTCCACCAGCGATTCACCGGACCCTTTCATCCCAAGTGGAATCTCTCGGTCAGCGGTGGGGTGGAGATGGAGATCGGCGGCAACTTCTCGGGTCACGACTTCACCATCACCGAGAACGGCCAGACGATCGCAACCATCTCCAAGGCCTGGATCAGCCTTGCCGACTCCTACGGCGTCGACATCGTCGCGGGGCAGAACGACCTGCTGCTTCTCTGCAGCGTCCTCGCCCTCGAGGCAGAGCAGGACCGGACCCAGGAGCACGATCGCACGGAGGGGCCGCTCGGTGGACTCGGCGGTCTCGGGGAATTGGGTGAGATCGGTGGCGTCGGCAACATGCTCAAAGGGCCGCTCTGAAACCCGCGGCGGGTTCTTCGGCAGCCTCTGAGGATGGCGTCCGCCGCGTGCCGCGTCGTGCCATCGAACACCTGTTCGGAATCGGGTGGTAAAATAGCTGGTCCCAGATGAGCGACATGAGTGCGTTGCACCCGGCGGTGCGGGCCTGGTTCGAGCGCCGCTTCCCGGAGGGGCCGACACCCGCCCAGAGCGAGGGTTGGCCACAGATCGCGGCCGGCCACAACACGCTGATCGCCGCCCCGACCGGCTCGGGCAAGACGCTCGCCGGCTTCCTCGTCTGCATTGACGCGCTGTACCGCGCGGCGGATCGCGGCGAGGTGGTCGAGGGTGCGACACAGGTGGTGTATGTCTCGCCGCTGAAGGCGCTCGCGGTGGATGTGCAACAGAACCTCGAGACGCCGCTTCGAGAGATCGCCGAGGTCGCCACGGAGCTCGGGATGACACTCCCGGCACTTCGAGCCGAGGTGCGCACCGGGGATACGACCCCGTCGATGCGCGCCGCGATGATCAAGCGCCCGCCGAACTTCCTGGTCACGACGCCCGAGTCGCTGTACCTGCTGGTCACCGCGCAGCGAAGCCGCGCGGCGCTCACCTCGGTCACCACCATCATCGTCGACGAGATTCACGCGGTTGCCCGTGACAAGCGCGGCGCGCACCTTGCGGTCACGCTCGAGCGTCTCGAGCGGCTGTGTGTCCAGCGGCCGGTGCGCATCGGGCTCTCGGCGACCCAGCGTCCCGTCGAGACGGTGGCCAGGTTGCTCGTCGGTGCCGGGCCGGCCCGCAGCAATCCGGACGGCAGCCCGCGCTGCGCGATCATCGACGTCGGCCACAGGCGCGCCCTTGATGTCGCCATCGAGCTGCCGTCGGGCGAGCTCGAGGCCGTCGCGTCGCGCGAGCAACTCGGTGAGGTGCTCGATGCCATCGCCGCACACGTCAACGCGCATCGCACGACGCTGGTCTTCGTCAACACGCGTCGAATGGCGGAGCGGGTCGCGCATCAACTCGCTGAGCGGCTTGGTGACGAGGCGGTTGCGGCGCACCACGGGAGCCTCTCGAAGGAACGCCGTCAGCGAGTCGAATCGCAACTGCGCGCGGGTGAGCTGCGCGCCCTGGTGGCGACGGCATCGCTCGAGCTCGGCATCGATATCGGGCCGATCGAGATGGTGTGCCAGATTGCCTCGCCGCGCAGCATTGCGACCTTCCTCCAGCGTGTCGGTCGCTCGGGTCACAGCCGTGGCGGCATGCCCAAGGGCCGCCTGTACCCGATGACGCGTGATGAACTGGTCGAATGCACGGCGCTGCTCGCCGGCGTGCGGAGTGGCGCACTCGATGCGGTGCATCCACCCCGGCTCCCAATGGACATCCTTGCGCAGCAGATCGTCGCCGAATGCGCGGCGGATGAATGGCGCGAGGACGACCTCTTCGAGCTGATGCGCACCGCAGCGCCGTTTGCCGATCTGCAGCGCGACGACTTCGACCGCATCATCGATCTCGTTTCGGAGGGCATCCCAACCGGACGCGGCCGGGTTGCCGCGTACCTGCATCGGGATCAGGTCAACGGTGAGGTGCGCGCGCGTCGCGGCGCCCGGCTCGCGGCGCTGACGTCCGGTGGTGCAATCCCCGAGACCGGTGACTATCGCGTGCTTGCCGAGCCTGACGACACGTTCATCGGCACCGTCAACGAGGACTGGGCGATCGAGTCGTCGGCGGGCGACATCTTCCTGTTGGGAAGCACGTCGTGGAAGATCCGTCGCGTCGTTGCGGGCACCGTGCGTGTCGTTGATGCGCACGGTGCGCCACCGTCGGTTCCCTTCTGGCTCGGCGAAGCTCCTGCACGTACCGAGGAACTCTCGCGCGAGGTCTCGGATCTGCGCAGCGGCGTGGAGGCGTTGCTCGCGGAGGGTGGCGCCGACGAGGCGATCACCTGGGTGGAGCAGCGAGCCGGCGTCGACAACGACGTCGCCGCGATGGTCGTGCGCTACCTCGCAGCGGGGCGAACCGCACTCGGCGTGGTGCCGACCCTCGAGCACATCGTCCTCGAGCGATTCTTCGACGACAGCGGCGGCATGCAACTCGTCGTCCACGCACCCTTTGGTGGCCGCGTGAACCGGGCCCTCGGCCTGGCGCTGCGGAAGCGATTCTGCGCGACGTTCGATTTCGAGTTGCAGGCTGCGGCGAGTGACGACTGCGTGCTGCTCTCGCTCGGCCCGCAGCACAGTTTTCCGCTCGAGGACATTCCGAAGTTCCTGTCGTCGAGCACGGTGGAGGAGACGCTGCGGAAGGCGGTGATCTTTGCGCCGATGTGGGCTGTGCGGTGGCGCTGGAATCTCAATCGCTCGCTCACGGTGCTCCGCTTCAAAGGCGGGCGCAAGAACCCGGCACCGATCCAGCGCCTCGAATCCGACGACATCATGGGTGCGGTCTTCCCGCAGCTGGTCGCATGTCAGAACGAGAACCCGACTGGCCCGCTCGAGGCACCCGATCATCCGCTCGTCAATCAGACGATGTACGACTGCCTCCATGAGGTGATGGACGTCGACTCGCTGCGCGAGCTCGTCATGCGCATCGAGCGAAAGGAAGTCCAGATCAGCTACCGCGACACCGTCGAGCCATCGCCACTCGCGCACGAGATCGTGAACGGCAGGCCGTACACGTTCCTCGACGACGCGCCGCTGGAGGAGCGGCGCAGCCGCGCGATCACGTTGCGCCGCGGGCTCCCCGTCGAGGCGCGCGACCTCGCCGCGCTCGATCCCGACGCCATCACGCGGGTGCGCGTCGAGGCGGCACCGGATCCTCGCGACCACGACGAGTTGCACGATCTGCTCGTCTCCCTGGTGCTGATGCGACCCGTCGAGCGCTGGACGGCGTCGTTCGAGCAACTCGTCGAGCGCGGCCGGGCGTTGACCGTCCGGCACGGTGTCCAGGACTTCTGGTGCGCAGCAGAGCGCCTGACGAGCGTCGAGCGGCTGTGGGCCGACGCACAACGCAACCCCGGCTCCTTTTCGCTGCCGGCCGCGCTCCAGGATGGTGCCCTCGAGCCGGATGCCCTGATCACCGCGATCCTGCGCGGACATCTCGAGGTCAATGGGCCGATGACCGCGGCGGCGCTTGCCGCCCTGACGAGTCTCGGTGCAACTGAGATCGCCGTCGGGCTCGCCATGCTCGAGGGCGAAGGGTTTGCGATTCGTGGGCACTTCGAGCCCGATGTCGATGACGACCAGTACTGCGCGCGCCGCCTCCTGGTGCGCATCCACTCCTACACGCAGCACCGCCTGCGCCAGGAGATCGAGCCGGTCACCGCACAGGACTTCATGCGTTTCCTGCTCCGGTGGCAGCGTGTCGCTCCGGGCACGCAGCGCGAGGGCCGTGCGGGCGTCGCCGCGACGATCGCACAGCTGCAGGGGTTCGAGATTCCCGCCGGCGTGTGGGAGGAAACGGTGCTGCCGAGCCGCGTCTCCGCGTATCGCAGCGCATGGCTCGACGAGCTCTGCATGTCGGGCGAGGTGGCCTGGGCGCGCCTGAAGGTCCGCGAGGACGTGGACCCGGGAGCCGCACAGCGAAGTAGCACATCAGCGTCGCGTGCAACCCCCGTGACTCTGGTGATGCGCTCCGACCTGCCGTGGCTGCTCCAGTCCGTACGCGGCGAGGCGCAACCCGTCGAGCCGACCTCGGGCGCGACCCTCGACGTGCTCGACGCGCTGCGCGACAACGGCGCGCTGTTCACCAACGACATCGTCACGCTGTCGCGCCGGCTGCCGAGCGAGGTCGAGGACGCGCTCTGGGATGGCGTCGCTCGCGGTCTGCTGACGGCCGATGGATTCAGCGCGGTGCGCCGCCTGCTCGTCAGTCGCCGCCCCGGACGCTCGCGTCCCCACCATCGCGGCCTGCGCCACGGCGTCAGCGGGTATGCATCAGGTGAAGGTCGGTGGTCGCTCGTTCCGCGCGTGTCAGCGGTCGCGGAGCACGACGCGCTTGCCGAGGCGATCGCCGAGCAGCTGCTGGTGCGATGGGGTGTCGTGTTCCGCGATGTCGTGGCGCGCGAGACGATCGCCCTGCCGTGGCGCGATGTGGTCTGGGCGTTGCGCCGCATGGAGGCGCGCGGCACCGCACGCGGGGGACGCTTCGTGACCGGCTTCGCCGGTGAGCAATTCGCGCTTCCGGAGGCGGTCGATCAGTTGCGAGAGGTGCGTCGCCGCGTACGCTCGGGAGAGGTGGTCCGTGCTTCCGCCACCGATCCGCTGAACCTTGCGGGCATCCTGCTCCCAGGGCCGCGCATCACCTCGGTGCGAACCAACACGGTCATCTTCGAGGATGGACTGCCTGCGTCGGGCGCGAGCCCCGGCCTGGCCGCGTTCGCGCTGCGCTGAGCACTGACGCCGCTCGCATGCGGCGAGGCTCGCTACGTGCTCGTGGCCGGGACGGGCTCGAACATCAGGTCGGTCGGCTCAGGGTCGCGTGTCACGTCTGCGAGCGGCCAGAGAATCGTGAAGCTGCTGCCGCCGGTCTCGTCGCTGTGCGCCTTGACCGTTGCCCCGTGGGCGTCGCAGAGGCGCCGCACCAGTGCCAGCCCCATTCCCATACCGCCGTGGCGGCGCGTGCGGCTGTTGTCCTCCTGGTAGAAGCGGTCGAACAGCCGTGGGATCGCCTCTGCGCTGATGCCGATGCCGTCGTCGATCACCTCGATCCTGCAGGCGCCCGCACCCTTCTCAGGGCGCGCGCTCACCTTGACGTGGCCACCTTCCGGCGTGAACTTCACCGCGTTGTCGATGAGTGCCCGGAGCACCTGGCGGAGCCGGAACGGGTCTGCGTTGACCACCGGCTTGCCGCGCACGTCGATGACGAGCTCGACCGGCAGCGCGTCCTTGAAGTGACGCCGCACGTCATTGGCGGCGTCGCGGATCGCGCCGTCGATCTCCACCGGTGCCATGCGCACGTCGATGGTGTCGGAGTTGACGAGCGCGAAATCGACGACATTCTCGACGGTCTCGCCGAGGAGCTTGACGGAGATATCGATGTCGCGAACGATGTCGAGCCTGGTTGCGTCGTCCCATTTGTGCCACGCGATGTTGAGCAACTCGATCTGCCCCTGGATCGCAAGCACCGGCGTGCGCAACTCGTGCTGCGCGGTGTCAAGAAAGTCGCTCTTCAATTGGTTCAACTCGCTGAGCCGCCGGACCGCCTCACGTTCCTGTTCAAGGCTCCGCGTGTTCTCGATTGCGACCGCCGCGTTGTTGGCGAGTGTCGTGAGCGCACGCTCGTCGCTCTCCGCGACGGGTCGATCCGAGGCCACGAGGAGCACGCCGGTCAGCGCTTCCTGGACGAGCATCGGCACCGCGATCGCCGGCCGCCCGCCGGCTTCGAGGCGGACGCTGCGCCCCGCGGCGAGCTCGTCCACCGACATCTCGTCGACCATGTCGGGGATCTCCGGTCCACGGCTGCGCATGCGCAGAATCTCACTCCCGCGCTTGGTGTACATGGTGGCGCTCGCCGATCCGCCGGCGATCGCATCGGCAGCGCCGAGCACGGCATCCTGGAGTTGCTCGATGCCCCCTGTTGTCATCGTGAGAGCGCGCGAGACGTCCTGCAGCCGGCCGACCGACCCGTCGATGTGCTTGATGTACCCGGCGATCTGCTCGCGCATGCTGTTGACCCCGGCCGCCAGGCGCCCGAGCTCGTCGCGGGAGGTGACGGCGATGTCCGTTGTGTAATCACCGGCGGCGATGCGTTCCACCCCACGCTCGAGGCGCGCGACGGGGCGGCGCACGAATCGGTGGATGAACAGCAGCACCAGCAGGCTGACGACAATCAGGGCCGTCAGCGCGATCTCGGCGATGGTGCCCTCATCCTGCGCAGTGGCGGCGGCGAAGAGCGCGACCGGGACCTCGACCCCGATATAGCCGGCGACGGTCGTCCCGCCTGGAGCCGTCAGGGGTTCGAAGCTTCCGGCAACCGCACCGACGCCGGGCACGGTGTAGATGGCATGTGCAGCGACCGAGCTCGATGCCGGGTGTGTGCCGTCGGAGAGTTGCTGGGCGACGCCCGAAGGGATCGCCGCTGAATCCGGGGTGTACGTGCTTCCCGTATAGCGGATCACGGTGCTGCCCGCTCCCGCTCCGATGAAGACCGGCGTGTAGCCGATGACCGGGCCGAAGCGCTCGAACTGCACCTGCAGCGGTGCGCTGTACACGACCACGCCGAGTGGTGCGTACGTGCCCGCCTGGACGTTGTAGACGGGCACCGCGACGTCGAGCGCGGGCAGTCCGCCGCTCAGGAGCTCGACTCCCTCGACACCCGATGGGCAGCGCGCCGCAGTCGCCGGGCTCGCGGCGATGATGGTGCGGGACTGCTGGCACGCGGGCAGCGCCGCAATCTGGAGGGCCGCCTGCACCGAGGCAAGACTGCTCGTCACGTGACCGCCCGAGCCCTGTTCGCAGACCGCCGTCGCCGGGTGCGTCGTGCTCCCCGTCGCCGTGGTGGTGTCGCACTCGCTCGTGTAGAGCACGCTGCCCTTGGTGGTCAGGATGACCACATCGAGCCCCTGGACGTCCACTGCTCGCCGGTCCATGAACTCGGCGGCGACCAGCGTGGCAGGGCTGCTGCTGGACAGCGCGAGCTGCATCGACGTGAGGGACGCGGTGTTCGTGGCTGCGTACTGCGCCTGTGGCTGGACCACCCGCGACATGAGCTGGCTCGCGACACCCGCCCGGTTGTCGGCGTTGGAGAGCGCTCCGGCGTTGGTCTGCTGCGACCGGCTCACGAGGAGGAAGCCACTCACCCCGGCGATGAGGAGCGCAGTGAAGACGATACCGCCGGCGAGGAGGCGGCCGGCGAGGCTGGTTCGCAGTCCGAACCTGCGGCGGGCGAAGTGACCGCCCGACCCACGCGCACCCATTTGATCGAGCGTATGTGGGCAGCGGCGGCACCGAGTCGGGTGAGCGCTCGCATTCCGGCAACGGGGCAGTGACGAACGACCTCGACCCACCTCGCGACTGGGCGTTCCCGAACGCTCTCAGACCCGTACGCTTATGGCATGCCGTTTGGACGCCGTCGCTCCGTGGACAGGGTCACCGAGGATCCCGAGCGGCACGGCCTCGGTCCCTGGCTGAAGCGCTGGACGATCCCGATCATCGGGGCACTGACCCCGCTGGCCCTGATCGTGGTCAACATCGCGGCGTTCATCGTCCAGCACCTGACCCAGTTCCGCTGGACGATCACGATCCTGGCGTTCGTGAGCGGCATCATGCTCAACTCCTGGACAGCGCTGAACATCTACCGGGTGCTCCAGGCCCGTCGCCCAGATCACCCGGTGGTGCACGAGCGCAACCAGGAGGTTGTGCTGGTGGTGGGCATGGGCGCCGTGATCCTCTTCGCCTTCCTCACGGCGCTGTTCTGCTACCTCGGCCTCGCCGACGCTTCGAAGCTCCCCAACGGCCTGACCTTCTTCACGGGCTTCTTTGCGGCAGCCATTCCCATCCTGCTGCGCGCCGCCTTTCGTCGCGGGGCGCCACGAGGACGCGGTCGGGGCAGCGGCCAGGCACAGACGACAACAGTTGCCGGGCTGCCACCGCCTGGGGCCATGCCGTCGCCGCCGACGTCAGCGACGCTCCGGGACACGATCCCGAGGCGGTAGGCGCCGGCATTCAGGCGGCCGGGTGCTTCGTCGGGCGGTCGGCTGACAGGGGTCCGCTCGAGTTCGCCGTGGCCCGGACAGGCGAGCCCAAACCCAACCTTTCGGGGTGGTAGGCTAGCGCGGATCGGCGCAATGGCAGCCGTCGGATGGGGATGCGAACGGGTTCGCAGGTGGCCCGTGTCGCGCACGGAGGTGGTCACATGAACCTCAGGAAGGGCAGCTTCGTCCTTGGAGCCGTGGTTGCGCTGGTGCTCATGGCCGTCGCCGGCCCGGTGACGGTCGGCGCGCAGGTGAACGCACCGCGGGCCGGCGCTCACTCGTCGTCGGTTCAGCGAGGATTCATCGACATCACGGGAAGTCCTGGGATCCCCGCGGTGAACCCGGAGACACACACTCTCTATGTGCCCATTCAGTGCCGGACCGCCGGCTGCGTGACGAATAAGCCCAGTCACGAGGTGGACGTGATCAACACGGCCACGTGCAACGCCTCGATCACATCAGATTGCGCGGTGGTCGGACGAGCCAGGGTCGCAGGCTTTGCGCTGGCTGCGGCAGTGGATGAGAGGACTGACACCATCTACGTTGCCATTGGAGAGGGCTTTGTCTCGGTGGTCGACGGAGCCACCTGCAATGCGACGGACACAAGCGGGTGTAGCACGCCCCTCGCGACGATCCACACCGGCGGCTTCGACGTCGACGATGTCTTCAATCCGATAACCCGCACCCTCTACGTCGTCAGCCCCGCTGGAAGCGTCTTCGTCATCGGTGTCGCCGGGTGCAACGCCGAAACGACCAAGGGGTGCGGTGAACCCGTCAAGGTTGTCAAGGACGACGCTGGTCCGGCTGGCGTGGACGTTGACATCGCGACGGACTCCGTCTACGCCGTCAACAACGGCACGGGTGACGGAAACACCGTGACGATGATCGACGGAGCGACCTGCAACGGGAGTGACGGCAGCGGGTGCGGGCATCCGCGCACCATCACCGTGGGATCGGGCGCCTTCTGGCCCGCCGTCGACCAGGACACCGACACCATCTACGTCACCAACGGGAACGACGACACGATCTCGGTGATCAACGGTGCGCGCTGCAACAGCGAGAACACATCCGGGTGTGCCAGCGTGCCTCCGACAGTACCTCTCGGCGCATCGCCCGGATTTGCAGCGGTCGACGACTCCGTGCATACGGTCTTCACGCTCAACCCGGATGACGACACGTTGTCGGTGATCAATACTCGGATGTGCAGGGGGACCGACACTTCGGGCTGCGCGGCGACGCCACCGACGGCGCAGGCGGGGTCGAACCATGGTCCCGGATACACAGGATTGCCCGGCACGATGGTGCTCCTTCCCCATACGGATACGGCCTATGTGGTCAACGTCGGTGGAGAAAACCGTGTCTCGGTCATCACGCTCGCCACCTGCAATGCCGTGAACACCGCCGGCTGCCGCACCCCGGCGCCGAGCGCGCCGGCGGCCGACTTCCTCGTCTCCGTCGATGCGGCGACGAACACCATCTACGCAGGCAACCTCAACCTCCCCGAGATCGATGTCATCGATGGGGCGACCTGCAACGTCGCGAACCAGGACGGGTGCGCCCCCGTGGCTGAGATACCGATGAAAGCGCCTCAGGCAAACCTCGGATCCGGCGACGCCACCACGCACACGCTCTATGCCTCCGACGAGTCAGGCTCACTCGCGGTGATCGACACCGCCGCCTGCAACGCGCAGCACACCGGCGGCTGTGCGCGAGCCGTGAAGGCGAGGATTCCCATCGGCGCCTATCCTGGTCCACCCGTCGTCAACACGGCGACGAGAACGGTCTACCTCCCGTATGGTGACGACGCCAACCGCATCGCTGTGGTGGACGTCGCCGACTGCACCGCGGAGGTGACATCCGGTTGCGCGCAGACGCCTGCCGTGGTGAACGTTGCTGACTACACCCCTTTCGTAGCCGTGAGCACCAAGGCGGATGCGGTCTACGCAACGGGCCTCGCGGGCGATACCGTTGATGTCATCAATGGTGCGACGTGCAATGGAGCGGACCACTCGGGCTGTGGTCACATCGCCGCGACCGCCACTGTTGGGCCGGGTGCCTTCGGTGTGGCCGTCGACGACGCCACGAATAGCGTCTACGTTTCGAACGGCGACGACTTCGGCTATGGCCCGGGAACGCTGTCGGTGATCGACAGCGCGACGTGTAACGGTACCGATACCGCGGGGTGTGCCGGGACCAGCCCGAGTATTGACATCGGGCGCGCGCCCTCCACTGTGGTGGTCGACACTCTGACCGACACCGTCTATGTTGCCGACCCCGGAAGTGACGGCGTGTCCGTGGTCGACGGGGCGACGTGCAACGCGGAGCTCACCAGCGGCTGCACCCGACCGGCGCCTGAGCAGGCCGTGGGTGTGGGGCCGTTCGGCCTCGGGGTGAATCAGGCCACCAACACCGTCTATGCAATGGACCTCGGCTCGTCACCGTCGATGTCGATCTTCATGGGACGCCCGTAGGACCGGCCCGACACCGTCTGAGGAAGATGGACGGACCGCACCACTGAGGTGCGGTCCGCTCCGTCCTAGACCTCTTTGAACTCGGCGTCGACCACGTCGTCGGCGCCTGCGCCGTCCGTCGCGCCGCCGGGCGCGCCGGTCTCGGGCACGCCGCCGTCGCCGTTCCCCGCATGCGGCTCGCCCGGTCCGGGCTGCGCCTGCTGGGTCTGCGCGTAGACGGCCTCGCCGATCTTCTGGATCGATGATGCAAGGTCGTCGTGCGCCTTCTTGATGGCGTCCGAGTCGTTACTGGCAACTGCGTCACGAACTGCCTTGACCTTGGCCTCGATATCGGTGCGCAGCTCGGCCGGCACCTTGTCGCCCGCATCGGCGAGCGCCTTCTCGGCCTGGTAGGCGAGCTGGTCGGCGCGGTTTCTGGTCTCGACTGACTCGGCCCGCTTGCGGTCCTCGTCAGCGTGCACCTCGGCCTCCTTCACCATGCGCTCGACCTCATCCTTCTGCAGGGTGGTCGAGCCGGTGATGGTCACCTTGTTCTCCTTGCCGGTGCCACGATCCTTGGCGCTGACATTGAGGATGCCGTTGGCGTCGATGTCGAAACCGACCTCGATCTGCGGCATGCCGCGCGGTGCGGGCGGGAGCCCGTCCAGCGTGAACGTTCCGAGGATGCGGTTGTCCCGCGCCATCGGACGCTCGCCCTGGAGCACCACGATCTCGACGGACGGCTGGCTGTCCGACGCCGTCGAGAACACCTGCTGTTTCGCGGTGGGAATGGTGGTGTTGCGCTCGATGAGCTTGGTGTTGACCTCGCCCTCGGTCATGATCCCGAGCGACAGTGGGGTCACGTCGAGGAGGAGCACGTCCTTGACCTCGCCCTTGAGCACGCCCGCCTGAATGGCCGCGCCAACCGCAACCACCTCATCGGGGTTCACGCCACGATGCGGGTCCTTGTCGGTGAAGCTCTTGACGAGCTCCTGGATCACCGGCATGCGCGTCGATCCGCCGACAAGGATCACCTCGTCGAGCTCGTGCGCCGTCATGCCGGCGTCCTTGAGCGCCGACTCGAAGGGACCGCGGCAGCGCGATGTGAGGTCGTCCGTGAGCTGCTCGAACCTGCTGCGCGACAGCGTGATCGCAAGGTGTTTCGGGCCCGACGCATCCGCGGTGATGAACGGCAGGTTGACCTCGGTCTCCTGACGCTGCGAGAGCTCGATCTTTGCCTTCTCGGCCGCCTCGGTGAGCCGCTGGAGCGCCTGGCGGTCGCCACGGAGGTCGATCCCCTGGTCCTTCTTGAACTCATCTGCGAGCCAGTCGACGATGCGGCGGTCGTAGTCGTCGCCGCCGAGGTGGGTGTCACCGTTGGTGGACTTCACCTCGAACACGCCTTCGCCGACCTCGAGGATCGAGACGTCGAACGTGCCACCACCGAGGTCGAAGACGAGGATCTTCTCGTTCTCCTTCTTCTCGAGGCCGTACGCGAGGGCGGCGGCGGTGGGCTCGTTGATGATGCGCAGGACGTTGAGCCCGGCGATCTGCCCGGCGTTCTTGGTCGCCTGCCGCTGCGCGTCGTTGAAGTACGCGGGAACGGTGATGACTGCGTCGGTGACCTTCTCGCCCAGGTACGCCTCGGCGTCGGTCTTGAGCTTCTGCAGGATCATCGCGGAGATCTGCTCGGGCGTGTGGTTCTCGCCGTTGACCTCGACCTCGGCGCGGCCGTCCTTGCCGGCGACGACTTTGTACGGCACCTGCTTGGCCTCGGTGCTCACTTCACTGAGCAGGCGACCCATGAATCGCTTGATCGAGTAGACGGTGTTCTCGGGGTTGACGGCAGCCTGACGACGGGCCAGCTGCCCGACCAGCCGCTCGCCGGTGCGCGTGAACGCGACGACCGACGGGGTGGTGCGGCCGCCCTCGGCGTTGGCGATGACGACGGGCTCGCCACCCTCCATCACTGCCACCACGCTGTTGGTGGTGCCGAGATCGATGCCGACGGTCTTTGCCATGTGGGGTCCTCCGGGGACTGATAACTCAGGATGTTCGTTGGAGCGTCTGAACGGACGCCCTTATCGAATACCTCGCGCCACCGACATGCTAAACGTAGGGGATGGATGATTCCCGACCGATTGAGGAGCAGCTGGTCGACCTTCGCCGCCGCGCCGACGAGGATTACCTGCACCCCGATGGGCTCCGCGAACCTGGGCGCCACCAGCTCGATCTCCGCGAGCTGGGACTGCGGGTCAGTGTCACGCGCTCCCGCTACCCGAACCGGCCGGACGGCGTCGATCAGTACGCGGTGACCCTGTCGCGCCCCGAGCTGGACCGCCCGCCGGGGAACCAGGAGGTCGGGATCGTGCTCTCGTCGGCGTTCGGCGATGCGTCGACGCAGGCGGTCGAGCGGTCGGGCGGCGCGTCGCGGATCCGGATGTTCCGGGTGCCTGCCGGGGTCTCCGTCTCGGAGGGTGGTCAGCCCGGCTCCGTCTCCTGATAGCCGTCGGCGCCGATCAGGGGGACGTAGCGGCACGGTCCGAGCGATTCGGTCTCCCATCGTCCGGCGACGAGCCGGAGCCGGGTGAGCTGCTCGCTCTCGGGGCCGTCGCTGATCGGCACCACCAGACGCCCGCCCTCGACGAGCTGCCGGGCGAGCGCAACCGGCAGACGGGGTGCCGCGGCCCCGACGGCGATGGCGTCGAACCGCGCGCGCCCCGGAAGACCCAGGGTGCCGTCGCCCTCGACGACCTCGACGTCGTAGCCGAGCCGGCGCAGCCGCTCCGCGGCCGTCCGCGCCAGCGATGACACCCGCTCGATGCTCACCACATGAGCGCCGCAGGCTGCCATCACCGCGGCCTGATACCCGGACCCGGTTCCGACGTCGAGGGCTCGGTCGCCCGTGTGCAGCTCGAGTGCCTCGACGACGGCGGCGACCATGAGCGGCTGGCTGATGGTCTGCCCCGAGGCATCGATCGGCAGTGCTCGGTCGGCGTAGGCACGCTCGCGGTCGGCCTCGAGCACGAACTCCTCGCGAGGCACGCCTGCCATGGCGTGGAGGACGGCCGGCGAGCGAATTCCGTGCTCGATCAGCGACGCCATCATGCGATCGCGGTCCGATGTCGTGGCTACCCTCGTGGTGTGAGATCCAGATCCGGCGGAGGTGTGTCCGGGAGCTTCCAGACGATCCACTCCTTCTGCCAGCGGCGGTGCAGCTCGTTCGCGAAGTCGACCGACTCGTGGTAACGCTTCTCGAACGCCTTGAAGTCGTGAGCGTCCAGCGCCGCCATCAGGGGATCGAGGTCGTCGAGGATCCATTCCTCGATGTCGTCCGTGTATTTCGGTCGCGTCACCTCGCAGAGCCGGAGGAGCTTGCGCATCTCCCGGAGCTGCCAGCCGGCGAGCGGCCAGTTGGCGGCCTGGGCCGCGTAGAACGCCTTCCAGAATCGAGCGCCGATCTCGGGCATCAGGCGGGCGAGTCCGGGCTGCAGGGCCGTGAGCTGCTCGAGCTCGAGCCGCTCGGGGTTCTTGGGTTGGGTGCTCGTGTCGGTCATGCGTGGTGCAAGTCTACGGAGGAGGCGCATTTGGGAACCTGCGCCGCTGTGAATGCGTGTCAGCACCATGAATAGTGCAATCGAACATCGGCGCTGGTCACGACCGGTCGTGGGCATCGGCGTTGTCGTGGTCCTCAGCGCGGGTCTCGGGGCTGTATTCGGCATCCGCGCTGTCGTCGGCGATGGAGCTGCCCCGTCGGCGGGGCAGCCGCCCGCGCGGACCGGGGCGGCCATGGCCTACGACGTGGCTGACCAGTCGATCGTTCTCTTCGGTGGAGAGAGCAGATCGCGAAGCCTTGACGACACCTGGACGTGGGACGGCTCGGCCTGGACTCAGGCCAACCCCGCAACGTCGCCGCCGGCTCTTGACGATCCGCAGATGGCCTATGACCCGGTGAGCCATGACGTGATCCTGATCGGCGAGCAGGAGGCTGCGGGGTCGAACGGCGAACCGATCGCCTGCGCCGTCGGCGGCTCGGGGTCGTCGTCCTCTTCCGGGTCGACATCGTCGGGGTCCTCGGGCTCCGCCCCGGGAAGCATTCCGCCCGGGACGCCGATCCCCGACATCGCCCCGCTGCCGAGCGCCACGTCGAGCGCGAAGGGCGGTACGGCGCGTGCGCCGTCCTCATGCACGACGATCGTTTCGCCGAAGGAGGCCACCTGGTTGTGGAACGGCACCGACTGGTCCAGGGCATCCGGCTCGACGCCGCTCATCGGGTTTGGGAGCGGCTCACTGGCGACCGATCCGGTTGCCGGCCGCGTGGTGCTGCTCACCAGTGGCCCGTTCGCGGAGCCGGCCATCGCCTGCCCGATCGCGAGCCCTCTGCACCCCAACGCGCAGCCGATGTGCCCGTACTTTCCCGTGGTTGCGCCCGCCTGGACCTGGAACGGCCACGCCTGGACGGAGATCACGTCGAAGCCGAGCACTTCGTCCGACTTGATCGGCTCGTCGATCGTGGTCGACGCTATTACCGGCAAGCTCGCGACGTTCAGCGGCGGCGAGTTCATCGCGCCGACTCCCACGTCCCCGACGTGCGAGGGCTGCGTCTCCGGCGCCCCGGTGCCGGTGCAGCAGTCCGCCTGCTGCACCGGGACAGAGAGCATCTGGGACGGCTCCGCGTGGAAGCAGGTCGCCACGTACAAGCAGGGTCCGGAAACCTCGGGCCTCACCTTCGTGGGCGACCCGTCGACACACAGTGATGTCGTGCTCACCGGCGACGGGCAGACCTGGATCTGGACCGGTGTCTGGAAGCAGGTGCATCCCGCCACGACACCTCCGATCGTGAGCAGCGCGGCGTCGGCCTACGACGCCGCGACCGGTCAGGTCGTGATGTTCGGTGGCTACGGCGCCACCTCGCGTGAGACCGGCCTCTACGATCAGACCTGGACCTGGGACGGCGCCAACTGGACCCAGCGCGGTGGCGCGTCGGGTCCGAGCGTGACCATCCCGGTGCCGTCGCCGGTCAGGGTTCCTCCGGGGCTGCCGTGCGAACCGGTCACGGCGCCGAATCAGCCGGTGAGCGGCGCCTCGGTGGAGCCTCAGGCGATCTGCAACGAGACCACCGGAGGCGGCTCCGGGAGCACCGGTGGGGTGACCGGTATCGCGTCGGGCAGCGGGGCCGCGGCGCCCTGAGCAGCCACAATGGCTGCACGTGGGAGATATCGACGACATTCGCATCGCAGTCCTGACCGACCATGAGGACGCTCAGGTCCAGGCCATGCTCGTCGACCTCGCGATCGCGGAACAGGAGCACTTCGATCATCCGCAGGAGTCGCCGGAGCAGCTGAGGGCTCGTCTCAGCACGACACCGCGATTCACCGGTGAGAACCACATCCTGGTCGCGCGAGCGGCAGACGGGACGGCGATCGGGCTCTGCTGGGTGGTGCTCTTCGACCCCGGCACCGGGCTCGAGGCAGAGGTTGCGGAGCTGTACGTCCGCCCGGAGGGTCGGGGTCAGGGAGTTTCGCATCGCCTCATGGCGGAGGCGATGGACCTGATCCGCAGCCGCGAGGTCACCTTCGCCTGCGTCTGGACTCGAGGCGACAACCAGGCCGCACTCTCGGCATACCTCGCAGCGGGTTTCGCTCCCACCGAGCAGACCGTGCTGACCTGGCTGCCGCTTGCGTAGCGACCGGCCGGGATAATAGCCGCTCCATGACACTTTCTCGAGACGAGGTCGATCACGTCGCGATGCTCGCCCGTCTGGGCCTGAGCGACGAGGAGCAAGACCGCCTGCTCGGCGAGCTGGAAGCGATTCTCGGCCACATCGCGCGGCTGCAGGAGGTCGACACGTCGACGCTTGCGGAGACCGCGCAGGTGGGTGACCTCGTCAATGTGATGCGCGCCGATGTGCCTGAGCCACCCATCGGCGCTGCGGCCGCGCTGCGCAACGCACCCGTCTCCGACGGGAGTCATTTCGTCGTCGGAGCGATCCAGGGCACCGAACTTGACGCTTGACACCATCGGTGGGCTCGCAGCGGCGCTGCGCGACGGGAGGACCACGCCTCGCGCCCTGCTTGCGGACGCACTCACGCACGTCGAGCGGAGTGAGCAGGGTCTCAACGCGTACCTCACGGTGACGCGCGAGCTCGCAGAGCAGCAGGCGGATGCCGCTGCGCGCGCGCTCGAGGACCATCCCGATACGGCGTCGCCGTTGTGCGGGATCCCCATGGCGCTCAAGGACGTGCTCTGTGTCGATGGCATCGAAACCACAGCAGGGTCGAAGATGCTCCAGGGGTTCAAGCCGCCGTACACCGGTACGGCGGTGCAGCGCCTGTTCGACGCCGGCGCGGTCTGCGTCGGCAAGACCAACTGCGACGAATTCGCCATGGGATCCTCGACCGAGAATTCCGCGTACGGACCAGTCGGTAACCCCTGGGACATCGAGCGGGTTCCCGGCGGCAGCAGCGGCGGCAGCGCCGCGACGGTCGCCGCGGGCTCGGTTCCGTACTCGCTCGGTACGGATACCGGTGGTTCCATCCGGCAGCCTGCGGCGCTCTGCGGTGTCGTCGGATTCAAACCGACCTATGGCCGCGTCTCCCGGTATGGGCTCATCGCTTTCGCCTCCTCACTCGACCAGATCGGTCCATTCACGCGCACCGTCGAGGACTGTGCGCTGGTGTATTCGGCGATTGCGGGTCATGACCCGCGTGACAGCACGTCGGATCCGCGCGCACTCGACGATCCGCTCACGTCGCTGCACACCGGCGTTGCGGGCATGCGCCTCGGTATTCCGCGCGAATATCTCGGCCCCGGAACCGAGCCCGGCGTTCGTGCGGCCGTCGAGGCTGCATTCCACGTGCTCGAGGGCCAGGGAGCGACGCTCCACGAGGTCTCGCTGCCGAGCACCGATGTTGCGCTGAGCGTGTACTACATCATCGCGCCGGCGGAGTGCTCGTCCAACCTTGCACGCTATGACGGGGTGCGGTTCGGCAATCGCGTGGAGCGGGCGTCGCTCACCGACATGTACCTGCAGACGCGCGACGCCGGCTTCGGCACCGAGGTCAAACGCCGGATCATGCTCGGCACCTACGCGCTCTCGAGCGGTTATTACGACGCGTATTACCGTCAGGCGCAGAAGGTTCGAACACTCGTGAGCCAGGAATTCGAGGCCGTCTTCAACGAGGTCGACGCGATCGTGTGTCCGACCTCGCCGAGCGTCGCCTTTCCCATGGGATCGCATGACGATCCGCTCTCCATGTACATGTGCGATGTCGTCACCCTTCCCGCGAACCTCGCCGGCATCCCCGGCATGTCAGTCCCCTGTGGCTTCGTGGACGGACTTCCCGTGGGCCTCCAGGTGCTTGCTCCTCGGTTCGAGGACTCACGCGTCTTCAGGGTCGCCCACGCGTATGAGCAGGCGACCACCTTCCACACGATGCCGTCGCCGTACGCGAATGAGGCCGCATGACCGGGACAGCCACGCTCCCGGGAGCGGCACTCGGTCGTTACGAGGTGGTCATCGGGCTCGAGGTGCACGCTCAGTTGCTCACTCGCAGCAAGATGTTCTGCCCGTGCCCGGCGGACTACATCAGCGCGGCGCCGAACGGGAACACCTGCCCCGTGTGCCTCGGCCTGCCGGGGGTGCTGCCCACCATGAACGAGCAGGCCGTGGAGTACACCGTTCGCACGGCGCTGGCGCTGCACTGCGAGATCCCGCCGTTCACCAAATTCGATCGCAAGAACTATTTCTACCCGGACCTTCCCAAGGGATATCAGATCTCCCAGTACGACCTCCCCTTGTCTCTCAACGGGTATCTCGAGTTTCCGGTCGGCGGCGAGACGGTCCGCTGCGGCATCACCCGAGTCCACCTCGAGGAGGACACGGGAACGATGCACCACGCCGGCGACGTCCTGCAGAGCGCCACGTCGTCGCTGATCGACCTCAACCGCTGCGGTGTGCCGCTCATGGAGATCGTCGGGGAACCGGACCTGCGCACCCCCGAGGCGGCACGTGAGTACCTCGTGCGCCTGCATCAGATCCTCATGTACATCGGGGTCAATGACGGCAACCTCGAGAAGGGTTCGTTCCGCTGCGACGCCAACATCTCGCTGCGCCCACCCGGCGCGACCGAGCTCGGCGTCAAGGTCGAGGTCAAGAACATGAACTCGTTCCGCGCCGTGCAGCATGCGCTCGAGTCCGAGATCGAGCGGCAGACTGGTGTGCTCGATGCCGGGGGCACGCTCGTGCAGGAGACCCGCGGCTGGGTGGAGACGCAGGGACGCACGATCTCGCAGCGCAGCAAGGAGCAGGCCCACGACTACCGATACTTTCCTGAGCCGGACCTCCCGCCTCTGCGCCTCGGCGCGGAATATGTGGACCGGGTGCGCGCGTCGCTTCCCGAGCTTCCCGAGGCTCGTGCGCGCCGCTTCCAGGAGCAATTCGGACTCACCGCGTATGACGCGGCGGTGCTCACCGACACGCGGGAGGACGCCGACACGTACGAGGCACTCGTCGGCGCCGGTGTTCCGGCCAAACTTGCCGCCAACTGGCAGACCGGCGACGTGGCGGCTCTGGCGAATGAGCACAGAATGCCGCTGCAGCAGAGCGGCCTCGGCGTCAACGGCCTCGCGAGCCTGCTCCGCCTCGTCGACGCCGGGACGATCAACGGCCCCACCGCGAAGGAGCTGCTCGCCGAGCTCTACGTGTCCGGTGGCAATCCCGAGGCGCTGGTGCGAGACCGCGGGCTCGCCCAGGTCAGCGACACCGCCGCGCTCATCGCGCTGGTCGATGCCGCCATCGCCGCCAATCCCGCCGCGGCGGCGGACTTCCGTGCCGGCAAGCAACAGGCGCTCGGCCAGCTGATGCGTGCCGTCAAGGACGCGACCGGCGGCAAGGCCGACATGCCGCTGGTGAACCGACTCCTGCGCGAACGGCTCTCGGAGCAGTAGCCCAGGTGCGTCTCGGACGCATGGTCCATGGTGGACTGTGCCTTGCGCACGACGACGCCGGCGCGACGATGCTCGTGGAGGGTGGCATCCCGGGTGAGGATGTCGAGATCTCGGTCCGGTACCGCAAGGGCGCGACGTCGTTTGCGGAGGTGGTGCGCGTGCTCGAGCCGTCGCCCCATCGGGTCACGCCGCCGTGCCCGTATGTGCCCAGATGTGGTGGCTGCCAGCTCCAGCACGTCACGTATGCGCATCAGGTCGAGCTGAAGCGCGACATCGTCCTCGACGCGCTGCACCGGCAGCGAATCCCGCACCCCGAGCCGCGGATGTATGCGGTCGACAATCCCTGGCGCTACCGGCTCCGCGGTGAGTTTCACGTCATTCCCGGTACCGCGAGCGCGCCGCCCGCGCTCGGTTTCAACCGCGCACGGAGCTGGCGCCCGATCGCGGTGGACGACTGCCTCATCCATCACCCGCGCATCACCACGGCGCTGCCCGCATTGCGCGGGCTCCTCGACTCGAGCGCGACCAACGCGCTGGGCACGCTTCACCTGACCGTCGGCGAGGAGGGGCAGGAGCTCCTCATCCATGCGAAGCCGGCCAAAGGGCTGGCGAGCGGGGCGCTCGAGGGCGGCCTCGATCTTCCCGACGCGGGACGCGTCAGCACGACGTCGACGACGCTCCGCTGGCGCGGCATGACGTTTCGGGTCACCCCCGACGCGTTCATCCAGGTCAACTGGGCGCAGATGGATGTGCTGTATCAGTGCGTCATCGACGCGCTCGGCGGTCACGCCGGTCTCCGCGTGGTCGATGCCTATGCCGGGATCGGTGTGCTCGCATGCCATCTCGCCGCGGAGGCGCGCGAGGTGGTGTGCATCGAGAGCAATCGCGGTGCGGCGCAACTCGGGGTCCTCAACGCTCGCGTCAACGACGTCGCCGACCGTATGCACTTCGTGCTCTCACCGGTGGAGGACGCGTTGCCGCGCGTCGGAGCGGCGGAGATGGCTGATGTCGTCATCCTCGATCCACCGCGCGCAGGATGTTCGGGCCGGGTCAACGGATGGCTCGCGCTCGCCGGACCGGAGCGGGTCGTGTACGTCTCGTGCGATCCCGCGACGCTCGCCCGCGACCTGCACACGCTGGTCGCGTCAGGGCCCTATCAGGTGGACTCGCTCGACATCGTCGACATGTTTCCGCAGACGTATCACGTGGAATCCGTTGTGACCCTGACGCGGACCGGTGAGGCCCCTTCCGACGACGGCGCGGAGGACGCCGGCCGCCGCTGAGCGGTACCCTCAATCCCCGCGGCGGCGGCGCGCTGCGGCGTGGTAGCGTACGTCTGTTCGTAGTCAGCCACCGCAGCCAGGAGGCAGAGTGCAGGGGACACCCGAGACCGGCGACGAGATCGAAAGCGGCGGCTTCGTTCACCTCCACACGCACAGCGAGTTCTCACTGCTCGACGGCGCGTCGCGCGTCAGCGAGCTGGTGGACAGCGCCAAGGCGATGGGGCAGAAAGCGATCGCGATCACCGACCACGGGGTGCTCTACGGTGCGGTGGATTTCTATTCGACTGCGCGTGCTGCGAAGCTCAATCCGATCATCGGCTGCGAGATGTACATGGCGCCGCGCTCACGCACGGATCGCGAGGGCCGCGTGGACCGCGATCCGAACCATCTGATCCTGCTGGCGCGCAACGACGCCGGCTACCGCAACCTCATCAAGCTGGTGAGCGCCTCGCATCTCGAGGGGTACTACTACAAGCCGCGCATCGACAGGGAACTGCTCGCCGAGCACGCCGAGGGTCTGATCTGCCTTTCCGCCTGTCTCGGCGGCGAACTGCCCCAGGCGATCGTGCGCGGCGACATGGACGCGGCGGAGGCGATCGCACGGCAGCACGCCGAGATCTTCGGGCCCGACAACTACTTTCTCGAGCTGCAGGACCACGGCATCCCCGAGGAGGACACCGTGCGCGCGGGCCTCGTCGAGATCGCCCGGCGCACGGGGTTGCCGCTGGTCGCCACCAACGACTCGCACTACATCAAGCCCGAGGACGCCGAGGCGCACGACATCCTCCTGTGCATCCAGACCGGGGCTCGCCGCGAGGAGGAGAAGCGCTTCCGGTTATCGGGCCCGGAGTACTACCTCGCCAGCACACAGCAGATGCGCGAGCGATTCGCCGCATACGGCGAGGCCGTCTCCAACACGGTGGCCATCGCAGATCGCTGTCACATCGAGATTCCACTGGGACGCAACCTGCTGCCGACGTATTCGCCCATCCCCGAGGGGCTCAACGCCGATACGTACCTGCTTCAGCTCTGCGAGGCGGGCGTGCGTGATCGCTACGCGGATGCCGTCAACGACGAGGTGCGCGAGCGGTTGAGCATGGAGCTCGACGTCATCCGCGAGACAGGCTTCTCGGCGTACTTCCTCATCGTCTGGGACCTCATCAGGGCGGCGCGCGCCGACGGCGTTCGCGTCGGTCCCGGCCGGGGCAGTGCGGCGGGGTCACTGGTGAGCTACGTGCTCCACATCACCGACATCGAGCCACTCCAGTACGGGCTCATCTTCGAGCGCTTCCTCAACCGCGAGCGCGTGCAGATGCCGGACATCGACATCGATTTCGATGACGTGGGCCGCGAACGCGTGCTCGCGTACGTGCAGGATAAGTACGGTCGCGATCGCGTCGCCCAGATCATCACCTTCGGCACCATGGCGGCGCGGGCGGCGATCCGCGACGTCGGCCGCGTCCTCAACGTCCCCCTCCCCGATGTCGACCGGCTCGCGAAGCTGGTGCCGCAGGTGGTGAACATCACCCTCGAACGCGCACTCAAGGAGAGCCGCGAGCTCAACGAGCTCTACGAGCACGAGGAGTGGGCGAAGCACATCATCAACAACGCGCGGCGGCTCGAGGGGATCTGTCGCAACGCGTCAACGCACGCGGCGGCGGTCGTGATCGGCTCCGAGCCGCTCGCCAATATCGTTCCCCTGCAACGCTCAACGCTCGGTGACGGGACCGCGGTGACGCAGTTCGACATGAACGGTGTCTCGAAGATCGGACTGCTGAAGATCGATCTGCTCGGGCTCTCCAACCTCACGGTCATCGCAGAAGCCACGGAGACGGTGCGTGCGATTCGCGGCATCGACCTCGACATCGACCGGATCCCGCTGGACGACGCCAGGACCTACGAGCTGCTCGGCAGGGCCGACACGCACGGCATCTTCCAGCTCGAGGCGACGTTCGCCAAACGGATCCTCATCGACATGCAACCCAACTGCCTCGCGGACATGGGCGTTGCGGTTGCGCTGAACCGCCCGGGTCCGATCGAAGGCGGCGCCACGGGGATGTGGATGCGGCGCAAACGCGGCGAGGAGCCCGTGACGTACATGCTCCCCGAGCTCGAACCGATCCTCAAGGAGACGTACGGCGCGATCCTCTACCAGGACCAGGTGATGAAGATCGCGTCGGCCGTGGCCGGATTCTCGCTCGGTGAAGCCGACATCCTTCGAGCCGCGATGGGCAAGAAGGACAAGGTCAAGATGGCCAAGCAGCGCGAGCAGTTTCTCAGCGGTGCGGCCGCGCGGGGCGTCGCGCCGGAGACGGCGCTCGAACTCTTCGAGCTCATCGCGCTCTTCGCGGGCTACGGGTTCAACGGGGCGCACTCCATCTCCTACGGGCTGATCGCGTACCAGACCGCGTACCTCAAGGCGAACTACCCGCGCGAGTACATGAGCGCGCTGCTCAACAGCCGCGCGGACAACTTCGACAGGCTGAAGCAGTCGATCCTCGACGCGCACGCGCGTGGCCTGGTGGTCCGGCCGCCGGACGTGAACCGGAGCGCCTCAGCGTTCAGTCTGGGCGCCGAGGAGCAGGGCGAGATCCTTTACGGACTGCGCCATATCAAGAACGTCGGCGAGCGTGTTGCGGCGGAGATCGTCGCGGAGCGCGATGACGCAGGCCCGTTCACCTCGCTCTTCGACCTCTGTCTCCGGGTGTCGAGCCGCGACCTGAACCGGCGGGTCGTCGAGGCCTTGATCCGCAGCGGCGCGTGCGATTCGCTCGGTGAGCGCGGGGCGATGCTCGCCGTGCTCGACCGCGCGATCGATCGCGCGGCGACGATCCGTCGCGAGCGTGAGTCGGGTCAAACGTCGCTCTTCGGCGAGACCATCGTCCTGATCGAGCCGGCTTCGCTGCCGGCCGAGGACCTCGAAGGCCGCGAGGCGAACGGTCCGTTCGCGATCGCTGCCGATGAGCGGCTCAGCTGGGAGCGCGAGTTCCTCGGAATGTACCTGAGCGATCACCCGCTGCGAAGGATCGCCGGTGAGCTCCAGCAGCGTGTCGACACCACCATCAACGAGCTGGGCGCGCACCTCGACGGGCTCATCGTCCAGGTGGGTGGCGCGATCCGCGACATGCGCACCTTCGTGCCGCGCAGGAGCACCACCGGCCAACGCATGGCTGCGCTGCAGATCGAGGATCTGACCGGCAGCGTCGAGGTCGTCGTGTTCGCGCGCGTGTTCGAGGAGTGTGCGTCGGTGTTGCGGCCGGATGCGGTGATCGTCGTGCGTGGCAAGGTCGAGGCCGGCCGCACGGCCGCCGGTGCCACGTCCACGCCCGGAGCGGAGGAGGAGGAACGCGTCGATCTCGAGCCGCCGCAGATCCTCGCCGAAGCCGTGTACGCATACGACGATCCGCGTCTCGCCACCTGGCGCCGGGACAGCACCGTGCACATCAGCGTCGACGCCTCGCAGATCGGCAGTCTCGGCGCGCTCCGGCTCGCACTCCAGCAGCACCCGGGGGATTGCTCGGTGGTCCTCCACGTCGACTCAGGCACGAGCGTGGACGAAGTCACGCTTGCCGTCGACTTCGCGGTGGAACCGTGCCCTCCGCTCGAGAGAGCGGTGGAACACCTGGTGGGCGACAGCGCATACCGCGTGGAGATGCGCCGCGTGCGGGCGCCGGAACGCGAGCGGGCGGGAGCCCGGCGCTGACCGGGCCGCTCCCTACACCGGCCCGAGCAGCAACCCGAAAACGATCTTGATCACGATGATCAGGACGATGTACATGACCAGCGCGGCGATTGCCGCATAGTCGATCCCTGCGCCGGCGCGGCCGTGCTGCAGACCGGCAAAGGGCGCGACCAGTGGATTGGTCATCGTCCGGACCATCTGCACCATTGGATGCCACGGGTCGGCGTGGAAGACCGCGAGCAGGACGCGGACGAACACGATGATCGCGATCGCAATCGCAATGTCGACCACCAGCTCTTCGACGAGCAATTCGATGGCCTGGATCGGGTCGGTGGTATATCCGAAGACGAGGTTCTGCAGGATCTGCGCGATGAAATAGATGACGACGATCGCGAGGATCGGTGAGAAGTCGATGCCACTGAAATTTGGAAGGATTCGGCGGAAAGGCGCGAGGATCGGGTCGACGATGATGCGCAGCCAGCGCACCACCGGATGCCATGGGCTGAGCCCGATCCACGAGACCGCGATGCGCGCGATGATGAGCACCGTCAAGGCGTCTGCGATGAAGCCGATGAGGCTGTAGAGCAGCGGCGCCTGTATCACAGAGCTGCCGCCTGCTCCGGGGCGGCAGCGGCTTCCTCCGGTCTCCGCTGCTCGAGCCGCGTGATGGTGCGCCGCCACACCACGGTCAGCAGCGGTACCGCGAGGACGAGCATCGCAATCGATGTCCATTGCGCCTCGCGCAATCCGAGCGGCCCGGGCGGCTCGCTCTTGCGGAACTCGAAGAGGATCAACTGGCTCACCGCATACAGCGCGACGTACGTGATGGCGAGGACTCCGGGGCGGACATTCCTGCGGAAGAGCACGAGGAGGATGAGGCCGATGCAGATCGTGCCGAGTGCCTCATACACGGCGGCGGGCTGGTAGGCGATGCACTGCCCGGGCGTGCACAGGCTGAAGCCGGTCTGCAGGATCGCGTGCGGATTCGAGTACGCGGTGGCCCAGGGGAGCGTGCTCGGCGATCCGAGGATGTCGCCGTTGATCACGTTGCCGATGCGTCCGATGGGCTGACCGACGACCGCGAAGAGCACCCCGCCGTCGAGCGCGATCCACGGGTTGTATCCGTATCGCCACGCGCAGATGGCAAGCGTTGCGAACCCCACGATGATCGCTCCGAAGAACGCCATCCCGCCCTGCCAGAACGCAATGATGTTGATCGGGTCGAGCACGTAGTCGTGCCACAGGTTCGGCTGCTGCACGACGTAGTACAGCCGGCCACCGAGCAGGCCGAAGATGATCGTCCAGACGCAGATCTTCTCGGCGACCGCCTTCGGGAGGCCCCGTCTCCGCGCGTACGGCAGCACACCGAACTGATACGCCGCGAGGAACGCCAGCGCATACATCACCCCATACCAGTGGATGGGTATGGGACCGATATGCAGGACCGGATCGATATTGATGGTGATGAAGCCGACGAGGCCGGGGCTATCGGTCACGGCTGTCATCATGCGGGCTTCCCGCGGCGGGGTGCACCTCGAGGATGCGGTAGCCGGCCTTCGATCGGATGCGCTCGACCTGGTGGCCGAGACCGGTCAGCCAGGCGGCGAGGGAGTCGGCGCCGAGATGGCGCTGGACCACCAGCGTCGCCGCCGCCGCGGGCTGGAGCCGGCCGATCCAGGTGAGCAGCAGCTCGTGGAGCGCCGGCTTGCCGAGCCGGACCGGCGGGTTCGAGTACGCCGCGGCGAACTTGAGACGGGCGGGCACGGCGTCCGGTTCGGCGGGGACGACATTCCCGGCGCCGGCGCGCTCGGCGTTGCGCGCGCAGAGGTCGAGCGCCCGGTGGTTCACGTCAACGGCCCACACGCGGGCGTCGGGGTTGCGCAACGCCAGCGTGATCGCGATCGCGCCGTAGCCGCACCCGACATCGACGAGCTCGCCCGGGGGGATGGGGCCGAGGCTCCGGAGCAGGAGATCGGTGCCGGCGTCGAGGTGACCGTGCGCGAAGACCCCCCGGTCCGTGTCGAGCTCGAAGCGCAGATCCGGGAGGGTGATGCTGATCGTGCGCGGACGCGAGGCGACCTTCGGATCGGCGCTGAAGTAGTGGTCCTGGGTCACCATCGCAGGGTAGTAGGCTGCGGCCGTGAGCACGTATGACGTGTGCGTCGTCGGCCTCGGCGCCGCGGGAGCGGCAACGCTCTACCAGCTCGCTCGCCGCGGGCTCAAGGTCGTCGGCATCGATCGATTCTCGCCGCCGCACGTCTACGGCTCGACCCACGGGGACACGCGCATCACCCGCGAGGCGATCGGCGAGGGCGAGGCATACACCCCGCTGGTGCAGCGGTCGCATGCGATCTGGCGGGAGCTTGAAGCCGAGACCGGCGAGGATCTGCTCACCCAGTGCGGCGGTCTGATCATCGAAGCCGCGGGCGGCGGGGCCGCCGGCCACCATCGCCACGAGTTCCTGGCCAGCACCATCGCCTGCGCGCGCCGATACGGGATCGAGCACGAGCTGCTCACTGCGACGGACGTCACGCGACGCTTCCCACAGTTCGGGGTTGACGGCACGGAGTCCGCCTATTACGAGCCGACGGCGGGGTTTGTCCGCCCGGAGCGCTGCGTGAGCGCACAGCTCACGGTCGCGACGCGTCTTGGTGCCGGGATCCGGCGCGACGAGCGGGTCCTGAGCGTCGAGACATCGATGGCCAGCGTCCGCGTGCGCACCGATCGCGGGGTCGTTCACGCGGAACGCGTCGTCCTGGCGGTGGGGCCGTGGGTGCGTGACTTCATCGAGACGGACCAGCTCCGCCTGTTCAACGTGTACCGCCAGGTGCTCACCTGGTTCGAGCTGCGCCCGGATGCCGGCGATCACACGCCTGCCGCGATGCCGGTGTTCATCTGGGGCCTCCAGGACGGCAACGCGTTCTACGGCTTCCCGGCGATCGACGGGACGCGCGACATCAAGGTCGCCGACGAGAAGCTCGACAGTCCGACGACTGCGGACGAAGCCTCGCTCGACGTCGAGCCCGATGAGCCACACGTGGTCTACGAGTCGATGCTCAGCACCCGGCTGCCAGGCCTTTCATCGCGATGCGTCCGTGCGGCGCGTTGCCTGTACACGGTCACACCCGATGCGAACTTCGTCATTGACGAGCACCCCGATCTTGACGGGGTGCTCCTGGTTTCGCCGTGCTCAGGTCACGGGTTCAAGCACTCGGCCGGCGTCGGTGAGGCGATCGCCCAGCGCGTGACCACAGGGTCGAGCGACGTCGACCTGTCGACGTTCCGGCTCGATCGATTTGCGGAGCCCCCGGCGGCTTAGACCGGTGGCGGAGTGGGAGCGGACACCCGATTGGCGATGACGGCGGTGCCGTACGCGCAGATCTCTGTCCACGTGCCACCCATCTCGGAGGTGTCGAAGCGCATCCCCACACTGGCGTTGCCACCTTTGGCAGTCGCTTCGTCGACCATCCGCTGGATGACCTCGTTGCGGCTGTTGGCGAGGTTGATCGTCATCCCCTTGAGTTCGCCGCCCATGAGGGACTTGAGGCCTGCGCCAAACTGCGAGCCGATGTTGCGGGCGCGAACGGTGAGCCCGAAGACCTCGCCGAGGACTTCAGTGATCTGATAGCCGGGCAGGTCGTTGGCAGTGCTGATGAGCATCGGTGTGCCTCCTGGTGAACCGGTCATGAGACTGGTGGTGTGCCGCCTTAGGTCATACCCGCCGACGTCTGATTTCAGGCGTGTGAGCCGAAACCGCGTCAGACCTCGAGCGCGGCTGCCGCTGCTGCTCGCTCGGTACGTACGGCTTGTCTGGCAGCGTAGAGCGCTTGATCAGCCCGGGTCGCAACGTCGGTAGGGGAGTCGCCCGGTGCTCCGGATGCCGACCCCATGCTCACGCTCGGGGCACCCCAGGAGAAGACGAGTTGTCCAACGGCACGCTGCAGGCGGACGCAGAATTGCGCCGCGCCCTCGGCATCACAGTCGATCCGCAGTGCAACGAACTCGTCGCCGCCGGTTCGCACGAGAACATCCGACGGGCGGAGTTCTCTGGTCATCGCGGTGGCGAGACCGGAGAGGAGGGCGTCGCCGGCATCGTGGCCATACGTGTCGTTGACCACCTTCAGACCATCGACGTCGATTGCAATGATCGCGAATCGCCGGCGGCCGAGTTGCGCCAGACGGTCCGCGAGCGCGCGACGATTACCGATACCGGTGAGAGGGTCGGTGCGCGCGAGTGCCTCAGCCCGGCTGTGTGCGGATGCGTTGGCAAATGCCAGGGCACCGATGGTTGCGAGCGTTTGCAGGTGCTCGACCTGCAGCTGGCTCACGTGCAGATGCGCCGTCCCCATCACCGCGATGATCGCGAACACGCGACCCTCGCTGAGCATCGGCACCAGTGCGCCATTGGTGATCCCGGCCTCTCTGAGAATTTCTTGCACGACGGGTCCGAACTCGTCGTGGTGGAACGAAGCGACCACCGGCAGCCCTGTTGCGATCACCCGCCTGACATAGGGACTCTGAGCGACCGGTATTGCCTGCTGCGACGCGGGAGACGCGGACGCCGGGTCCCTCTGCCCGGTCATTGTCATGGTGAGTCCGTCGATCATCAGGAGCACCGCGCGACGCGGGGACTCGCCCGGCGACGTCGCCAGCTCCGAAGCGGCCGCGATGATCGCATCGACCACCTGGGGACGTGGGTGATGTCCGCCCTGCAGCACAACCCGGGGATGGTGGTCCGAGCGGCTGAGACGCTCGACGAGATCTCCAGCGGACGTTTCGTGCTCGGCCTCGGTGCGGGCCACGGCGGAGGTGCCGTCGCGTTCGGATATCCCGCCGACAAGACGATCTCGCGCTACATCGAGTCGCTGGAGATCGTCGTGCCGCTGCTGCGCGGGACCTCGGAGGTGACATTCGAGGGCGAGTTTCACCACGTGACGGCTGCCGAAGTCCGGCCCCGCGGACCTCGACCCGGACGCATTCCGCTGATGATGGGCGGCCATTCGACACGCACCATGACGGCTGCAGCGAAGCATGCCGATATCTGGAGTGCGTACGCGACCACGAGCAGCCTGCCCGAGGCCTTCGCAGCGCTCACCGAGGAGCTTGAGCGGATCTGCGAAGGCATCGGCCGGGACCCGTCGACGATCGGCCGATCAGTCGGCGTCTTCGTCGAGCCCGGTGACGCGAAGGCTGCTGAGGCAGCCGGCATGGGCGTTGCGATCAGCGGATCGGTGGATCAGATCACGGACACCGTCGCGCGTTTCTCTGACGTGGGCGTCACCCGCGTGGAGCTGATGCCGTGGCCGTCAACGATTGCAACACTCGAGCAACTCGAGCCGGTGTTCGCGGCCGCAGGCGCAACGTCCGCTTAGCCCTCCTGCGGATACCGGTTGTGCCGCCGCTTCACGCCAACGTGTCGTCAGGTCTCGCCGTGGCCTTCCGGCATGCGAGCGTACTGACGAGCAGCCAAGCCCACTCGTGAGACCCTCGCCCCCGTCAGAAGCTCGGTGATCCGAGCGGCGGCTTGCACGGGGTCCTGCCGGCGGATGGCGGTCGCGATCGCCTCGTGGCCGCTGAGCACGAGGTGCGCATCGCCGACCTGGAACGCGACGTTCAACTGTTGCTTGATGAGCGTCCCCAGCGACTCGACGAGCGTCCCCAGGAGGCGATTGCCACTGGCTTCGCCAACGGCGATGTGAAAGGCGGTGGCGCTCTCGACGAAGCCGGCAGGATGTTCGCAGGACCGGCCCTCGCGTTCCAGAATCCGCTCGAGGAGTGGCACGGTCCGGACATCCGACCGCGTCGCCGCGAGCCGCGCCGCCAGCGGTTCCAGTGCCAGGCGAACCGCCAGGAGGTCGTGCTCGGTGGCGACCGGCCACTGCGAGAGATGGAGTTCGAACGGGGCCTCGTTGAGATCGGTCGCGCGAACGAAGGTGCCACCGTTGAAGCCTCGGCGAACCTCGAGGAGCCCGCGGAGTTCCAGGGTCTTGAGCGCCTCGCGAACCGCCGATCGTCCGACTCCCAGCCGCCGGCCCAGCTCGGTTTCGTTGGGGAGCTTCTGACCGGGCAGGAGACGGGCCTCGAGAATGTCCGTCTCGACCCGAGCCGCCACCTTCTCGAAGAGCCGCTCGACGCGGATCGGCGTCCAATCGCCGCCTGAGGCGGCCTCGTTCGCAGGCCGCGTCACAGCAGGCTTCCGTGCGCTTGACGGAGGTACGGTCGATGGATATGGTGTCCGATCGTCAGACGATAGCCCACTGCGCCGTTTGGGTCCAGCAGACCATCCCCGGAGCCGCCGTCAAGGAATTGAGCACTCAGCTCGTCAATCTGCAGCAACTGCGCCAGCAGCTCGTCTACCTCCAGGAGTACTCCGACTTCTACCGCCCTCGATTCGAGGCGGCGGGGTTGGGGCGCTCCGATCTGGCCAACCTCGACCGTCTCAGCGACCTGCCGTTCACCACCAAGGAGGAGTTGCGCGACAGCCAGCTCGCTGCTCCACCACTCGGGACCCATGCCGCAATGGCGCTGCGCGACACCGTCCGGGTCCACTCCTCGACGGGCACCACCGGAAGGCCGAGCTGGGTCGGCCTCAGCCGCCGCGATGCGGCCACGTGGACCGCCATCACCGCTCGCGCGCTCGTGACCCAGGGTCTCGAGCCGTCTGACGTGGTCATCCACGCGACCAGTCTCGCGCTGTTCGTCGGCGGCCTGCCGGTCAAGGACGCAATCGAGAGCATCGGCGCCACGCTGGTCCCGATCGGCACTGGCAACTCCGAACGCGCAGTGCTCGCCGCTCGCACACTCGGCTGCAACGTCCTCCACTCGACTCCGTCGTACGCGGTCTACCTGGCCGACTACGTCCGCGAGCACTACGACACCGATCCTCGCGAGCTCGGGATCCGCAAGATCATGGTCGGCGGTGAGCCCGGCGGTGGTGAGCCGGCGGTGCGGGGCCGCATCCAGGACGACTGGGGCGCGCGCCTCACCGAGGGGATGGGCAATGCCGACATCGCCCCGATCATCTGGGCGGAATGTCCGCATCAGGAGGGCATGCATTTCACGGCGGCGGCGGACGTCGCAGTCGAGCTCATCGACCCGGCCTCGGGAGCGAACCTGGAGTTCGAGGACGGCGCCGAGGGCGAGCTCGTCTACACGACCGTCAATCGCGAGTGCTCACCGCTGCTGCGGATGCGAAGCCGGGATCGCATCGTCGTCCTCGGCGATCACTGTCGCTGTGGGCGATCCACCCCGCGCATCCGCTGCGTCGGGCGCACCGACGACATGCTGATCGTCCTCGGCGTCAATGTCTTTCCCTCGGCCATCCGCGACATCGTCGCGGAGCTCCACCCGGCGACGACCGGGGCGCTGCAGATCCTCCTGTCCCGGCCCGGTCCGAGGGTCGAGCCGCCACTTCGACTGGTCGTCGAGTACGGCCGCGAGGCGATGGCGCTCCCCGCGCTGGCCTCCCAGCTCAAGGAACTGATTCGCGGCAGGCTGCAGATCTCGGCGGCCATCGAGTTGGTGCCACCGGACACCCTGCCGCGCTCGGAGATGAAAACCCAGCTGATTCGCCGGCTCTACGAAGAGCAGGCACAGGCGCCCACCGAACCCGCCGAGAGGAGCCGAACATGACCGCCCACCCAGTGAGCAGGGCTTTCCCCAACCCGTACGACGTGCAGCCCCCGGAGGGCTGCGCCGACTACGCGGAGATGTACCCGTACTATCTCCGCTTCAACGAAGCGCTCCGAACCGGCGACGAAGATCGCTTCTGGTTCTTCAACGGCATGCACTTTCCGGAGCCGGTGTTTCCCTTCGACATCATCACGGCCGACTCGCCCTACATGGCGCTGGGGCAGATCAACACGCGCATCTTCGCCGTGCCGCCCGCGCTCGGGATCGAGCACCGCGTGCTCAACGGCTACGTCTACATCAGCAGCAACTCGGTGCTCGATCCCGAGGAGATCGGCCGCCGCGCGCAGCTCTTCCTCCCCCGGGCGGGCTACTACTACCGCAACTGGGACGAGCTCTACGCCCGCTGGATCGTTAAGGTGGAGGCCGCGATCCATGAGCTCTCCGCACTCGAGGTGCCCCAGCTTCCCGAGTTCGAGGACGAGTCGGTGGTGACCGACGGGGTCGGATTCGGATCGACGTACCAGCTCATGGTCGCGTACAACCGCTTGCTCGAGAGCATCGACCTCGTCTGGCAGTACCACTTCGAGTTCCTCAACCTCGGCTACGCCGCCTACCTCACCTTCACCCAGGTCTGCCGCCAGCACTTTCCCGACATCACCGATCAGTCGATGGCGAGGATGGTCGGAGGCGTCGAGGTGACCACGTTCCGTCCCGACGAGGAGCTGAAGAAGGCGGCGCGCGAGGCGGTCCGGCTTGGGATCGGGAGCCGCGTCGAGGGCGGCGGAACCCTCGAGGACCTCGAAGGGCGTGTCGGGAGCGATGACGCCGGCCGGAACTGGATGGCCCAGCTGCGCTCGGTCATGGACCCCTGGTTCTACTTCTCCTACGGCAACGGCTTCTACCACCACCATCGCAGCTGGATCGACGATCCACGGCTGCCGGTGGCGACGATCGGCTCCTACGTGCATCGGCTCACTGCCGGCGAGGACATCGCCCGCCCCGTCGATGAGGTCCGCAAGGAGCGCGACCGGATTGCCGCCGACTATCGCGGCCTGCTTCCGGACGACGACGCCCGTCAGGGCTTCGACGAGGCACTGGGACTCGCCCGCACCGTCTTCCCCTACGTCGAGAGCCACAACTTCTACGTGGAGCACTGGTATCACACCATCTTCTGGAACAAGGTCCGCGAGTTCGGCGCGCTCCTCAGCCGCTTCGGCTTCTTCGACGACGCGGACGACGTTTTCTACCTCCAGCGCAACGAGGTGCTCGACGCGCTCACCGACCTGCGCATTGCGTGGTCGGCCGGCAGCGAGCCGGTCGGAGGGCGGTACTGGAAGCCGATCGTCGCGCATCGCAAAGATCTCATCGAGCGGCTCAAACAGTGGACGCCGCCACCAGCGCTCGGGCCCGCGCCGGACAGCGTCCAGGAGCCGATGACGATCATGCTCTGGGGGGTCACCACCGAGCATGTCCAGTCCTGGCTCGACGGCGCCGGAGAGTCGACCACGAGGTTGAAGGGCTTCGCGGGATCGCCGGGCATCGCCGAGGGACGCGCCCGCATCGTGCTCAACCTCGAGGACCTCGACCGCCTCGAGGACGGCGAGATCCTGGTCGCGCCGGTCACCAACCCGAGCTGGACGCCCATCTTCGGCCGGATCGCAGCCGCCGTCTCGGACATCGGTGGCGTCATGAGCCACGCTGCGATCGTCGCCCGCGAATACGGGCTCCCTGCCGTTGTCGGCACCGGGTTCGCGACCACCGTCATCAAGACGGGTCAACGGATCCGGGTCGACGGGGGCGAGGGAGTGGTGACCATTCTTGAGTGAGACCCCGCTGATCGCGCGGCTCGACCAGATCGGCAGCACCGACTCCGACACCGTCGGTGGGAAGTGCGCCGGCCTCGGCGAGCTCATCCGTGCCGGCATCCCTGTACCACCGGGCTTCGCGGTGACCACCGAGGCGTTCCGCATGCATCTCCTCGAGAACGACCTGTCGCCCCGGGGGCTGGACAGCGCTGCGATCCGGCGTGGTATCGAGGAGGCTCCGGTGCCCGCAGCGCTGGTCGCAGCGATCATCGACGCCTACGCCGCGCTCCAGGAGCTGACCGGGGGCACGCCCGCTGTCGCCGTGCGTTCGAGCGCGGTGGGCGAGGACGGCCGGGCGGCAAGCTTTGCGGGGCAGCAGGAGACCTACCTCTGGGTCTCGGGTGCGCAGGAGGTCGTTGCCCACGTTCGACGCTGCTGGGCAAGCCTCTACACGAGCCAGGCGGTGTCGTATCGCGAGCACCTTGGCACCGATGACGTGCCCGCCATCGGCGTCGGCGTGCAGCTGATGGTGGATGCGCGCGTGGCCGGGGTCATGTTCACCCTGGATCCGGTCACCGGCGACCGCTCCCAGATCGCCGTCAACAGCGCCTGGGGGCTCGGGCTCGCGGTTGCCAACGGCGAGGTGACCCCTGATGAGTTTCTCGTCGACAAGGTGATCATGGAGATCACCCGCCGGCGCGTGACCGACAAGCCGTTCGAATACGTCGCCGCGGGCACAGGCGGCGTGGCCCGCGAGGAGGTGACGGACGATCGCCGCTCGAGCTCGTCGCTCACCGACCCGGAGTTGCTCGCGCTCAGCGGCGTTGGCAAGCGCGTCGAGGCGCACATGGGATCTGCCCAGGACATCGAATGGGCGATCGACCGCCGCCTCCCGTTCCCGGAGAGTCTGTTCGTGCTCCAGAGCAGGCCGGAGACCGTGTGGGCGAACAAGCGCGCGGCGGCACCGGCCGTGCCAACAGCGTCGCCGGTCGGGTCGTTGACCTCGATGATGCGCGACATGCTTCGCCAGCCGGGTGCGACGCCGCGCTCGGACGCACCGGAACGCCCGTCATCGAACTGACCGCTCCGGCCGCGGGGCGTCCGCGATGACCACGCTTCGACTCGTCGACACCACGCTCCGGGACGGCAACCAGAGTCTCTGGGGCGCGATGGGGATGACCACTCCGGACGTGCTCGGCATCGCGCCGGCGATCGACCGCGCCGGCTTTTTGGCGATCGATTTCACGAGCAGCACGCACATGGCGATCTCGGTCCGCTATCACATGGAGGACCCCTTCGCGCGCATCCGGCTGGTCCGCGCTGCCATGCCGGTGACCCCGCTCAGCTTCATCACGACGGGGATGCGCTTCATCAGCTGGGATCGCTCCCCGGAGTCGGTCATGCGCCTGTCGCTGCGACTGGTGGCAAGGAACGGGATCCGGCGTCTGCAGATCTCGGAACCGATGAACGACACCGATGCAACCCTGCAGGTGGCCAGGATGGCCCGCGAGGAGGGGATTGGCGAGATCGTGCCCGCGCTGGTCTTCACGATCAGCCCGTTTCACGACGACGACTTCTTCATCCGCCGCGCCGCCGCACTGTCTGCGTCACCGGACGTCTCCCGCCTCTACGTCAAGGACCCCGGCGGGCTCCTCACACCTGATCGCGTTCGCACGCTCCTGCCCCGGATCATCGAGGCAGCTGCGGGCATGGAGGTCGAACTGCACTCGCATTGCACCACCAGTCTCGCGCCGGTCTGCTACGTGGAAGCAGCCCGCCTCGGCATCGCCACGCTGCACACCGCCGTGGGGCCGCTCGCGAACGGCACCTCCCAGCCGTCGGCCGAACGGACGGTGGCGAACCTCGCCGAGCTCGGCATCGACACGGGCGTCGACGTGACCGCGGTTGCCGAGATTGCCGCCTACTTTGGCGAGATGGCCGAACGCAAGGGACTCGCGCCCGGGGCGCCGGTGGAGTACGACCTCTCCTACTACCGCCATCAGGTGCCCGGCGGCATGATGACGACGCTCTCGAGGCAACTCGCAGAGATCGGCCAGGGAGACCGCTTCGCCGAGGTGCTCGACGAGGCCGTCCGGGTCCGCGAGGACCTCGGTTTTCCGATCATGGTCACGCCGTTCAGTCAGTACGTCGGAGCCCAGGCCGTCTTCAACATCACCAGCAAGAAAGGACGGTACTCGACCATGCCGGACGGCGTGATCGCCTACGTGCTCGGTGCGTTCGGCACGCCGCCAGGCCCGATCAGTGACGAGGTGCGCGATCGCGTCGGCGCGTCGAAGCGCGCTGCAGAGTTGAGCCGGCCCAAGCCCGAACCGACCCTCGAGGACCTCCGCCAGACCTACGGGGTCAACCTCTCCGAGGAGGAGTTGCTGCTGCGCTCAGTCCTCCCGGCGGCGCAGGTGGACGCTGCGCTCTCCTCCCGATCCGCCCCGGCATGATGGCCGGCCAACTCCGCACGCCGGCGCCGCGCGGGCTGCTCCTCGACGTCGACGGCTGCCTCGTTCTCGCCGACCGACCCGGCGGCGAGGGCGGCGAAGTGCTGCCCGGGGCCATCGATGTGCTCGAGCGCGCTCGCGCCGCCGGGATCCCGTATCTCCTCTTCACCAACGCGAGCACGCTCACGCCGGAGGCATACGCCGACGGCCTCAGGGCGATGGGCCTCCCCGTCGAGCGCACCGAGGTCATGACCCCGGGCCTGGTGGCGGCGAACCTGCTCGCGGATCAGTATCCGTCCGGTCCGGTGCTCGTCTTCGGGGGCTCCGGCGTCGTCGAACCACTCCGCGAGCGGGGCATTCGGCTGCTCGACGTCGAGGAGCACGAGCAGGCCGCGGCTGTGCTCGTCAGCTTCGACCTTGAGTTCACGGCTCGCAAGCTCGACGCGGCGTGTCGCGCGGTCGCCCGGGGTGCTGTCCTGCTGGTGACGTCGGACTCGCGCTGGTTCGCAGGACGGAATGGACGTCAGGTCGGCGTCGCAGGCGCGATCGCCGCCGGGATCACCCACGTCACCGGCGTCGCCGCAAGCGTCATGGGGAAGCCGTCGAGCTTTGCGATGCACGAGGTGGAGCGGCGTCTCGAGGTCGACCCACGCGATCTCGTGGTGGTCGGCGACGACCTCGCCCTCGAGCTGAGGATGGGCAAGCAGGCGGGCAGCCGCACCGTGCTGGTGCTCACGGGGATGAGCACGCGAGACGACGCCGGCCGTCTGCCGGCGAGCGAGCGTCCTGACGCGATCATCGACGGCATATGGGACCTCGCGTCGCTGCTCGGCCTCGCAGCGGTCGCTCGATGATCCTCGAAGCGGCGACCACGCGGTGGCCGAGCTCGCGGCGCCGGAACGCGATCGCGGGTTCCAGAACGCTGCAGTGCAGGTTCGTCAGGGTGGCGGCTCCACCACGGCAACGCCGTCAGCGACGCGGATGCGCCACCCCTGCTCATGGACGCGGCGGTGATGCCGACGGCAGAGCGAGACAAGGTTCTCGAGCTCGGTGGGGCCGCCGTCCGACCAGTGGATGATGTGGTGACCGTCGGTCCACGCAGGCGGACGGTCACACCCCGGGAAGCGGCAGCCCTGGTCGCGGAGGACCAGCGCGGTGCGGATGTGTGCCGGGATCGTGCGCGTGGCGCGTCCCACCGAGAGCGGCACCGCAGGCGTGCCGGTCATCCAGGCCGAGCCACCGTCAGACGGCGCAACCGTCACCACCGTCCGGACCGCGTCGCAGGCGATCCGGCGCGCCGTCTCAGGATGGATCGGACCCACGCCGCGCAACTCCGCCGGCGGGAGATCGGCGTCCGGGCGCAACGTGTCCGAGCGCAACGTGTCCGCGCCAGACCAGAGCGTGTCCGCGCCAGACTGCAGTGTGTCCATGTTCCGCGTGTGAGCGCGCAGCGTCTCCGCACTCACCGTCACCGTCAGATGCGGTCGCTGCCCGTGCACATCGCGGTGGTCACCGCAGCGCAGTTGCGTGGCGGCCATATCGACCAGCGCGTCGGCACGCCGCTGCGACGCCGACCGCGCTTCTCCATGACCCATCCCATGACTCATCGCATCAATCGCGGTCTTGAGCAGGGCGCCGCCTTCGGCATCGAGCTGACCACTCACGACGAACACACCGCCATAGGTTTCATCGCAATCGAACCAGCGACGCTCGTGGGCGTGATTGTCATCGGCGAGCACGCCGTCGGGATCAATACGGAGTCGGGTGGCCTGGGTGAGGGTGCGCATCTGGCGAGGCTCGAGCGTCTCCGCAGCTCCCACGAGGATGTGCTCGAACGGAGCCACCTGCTCGACACCGACATCCCCGGCGAGGTGAGCGATCATGGCCACGTTGCTGAAGGAGGCGCGCCCGGCACGAGCGCTGTCGAGTGTGGCCGGGAGCTCGCCGAGGGTCCGGGCCAGATGCACGCGATACGCGGCCGCCTTGGCCGTCATGCCGCAGCAGCGTCGCAGCCAGGACACCGTGCTCATCCCCTCGGCGAGCGCTCCGTGAGCGGCATGAAAGCGGTGCAAGCGACGGAGGCACTCGGCTTCGAGCCGATCGATCTGCCGCCGGATGTCGATGATGTCCGCGCCCAACTCGAATGTCGAGACACCGTCGATGGACTCGTCGACAAGGGCATCGACAGCGTCGTGCAGACGGGATCTCGTGTCCGGGATCGCGAACGCTTCCATGCACCCATTCTACCAAACATCTGTTCGCCACCGGACGGACCCGAACACGGACAAAGTGTGTCCGCGAGTACAGGTTTCAGCCACTTACGGCAGTAACACGTCAGGCGTCGCCCGATCGCCCAGCCTGGCGACGTCGCTCTGATCAGGCAGCTGTACGGCGGACCTGGATCGCAAGGCTGGGGACGACGAAGGACGCGAGGAAGATCGGCAGAAAACTCTTTCCGGTGCATCGGAAGGCGACGGTCTCACTCTCCGCGGCGTCGAACGTCTGAGTTCGGCTGGAGTTTCGGCCATTACGAACTTGCAGGGTGTGACGTCCAGGTTCGATTGATATGTCAGTCGTGTCGTTCATATCGACCGATCCGGCACGCTGACCGTCTACCACGATGTCGTACGTGCCACGTCGGACCTCGGCTCCGATTGCTTTATGCGTCAGCCTCAGCGTCGCGGCCATTGTGGATCTCCTCTTGCTTTACGCCTGTTGCGCATCTGGTCTGTCGAGTATGCGCGGGGATCCCTCGTGACGCCTTACGAGGTTGGCAAGCGCTCTACCGCGGCTGCTCTGTCCAGGTCGGAAAGGATGAGTCTGGTGTTGGGCTGGCGGTCTCCTCATCCGCGAATTCCCCGGGGGACCTCCACTGTCCAGCGGGATCGCCCCCAGGCTCATCATCCCCGGGCACTTCATCGGGGAAGAGGTCGGCTCGCGCTTCAACGGCAAGTTCGGCCAGTTGAAGGGCGGAGTAGGCGTCCACACCGGAGGCGAGGAGCCAAGTGGCCAGTCCGTCGCGAGTAAATCCCCGCGGGCGATCCTCGTACGCGACCTGACCGACAATCGCACCCCTGCTAAGGGTTACGAGTCCCCAGCTTGCAATGCCCCACTTCGGATACAGGCGACCGAAGAACAGTCGATACTCGATCTCCTCGGTTTCTTGCCAAGAGACCACATCGACGCTCCCCTTGCGCTTTGGGAAGGCGCTCTCGAGTATCTGGTCGTTCCCGTCAAGCACATGCGAAAGGCTAACCCGCCCGCCCGGCTAGAGTCGGTACCACTTTGCGGGGCCGTTCCAAGAAAAGGGGCCGTTCCAAGAAACTATGAGGCCACCCCGTGCTGGGATGGCCTCATAGCCAGTCGTATTTCAGCTCGATGTTGGCGAGCCAGCGGCGCTGCTAGCTGCTGTACACGTACTCGCTGTATGCCATCGCTCCACTGGGGCCGTCGGGTTGCCGAACGGGCGCAATGTCGGCGATGATCGCATCTGACCATCCGGCGCTGGGCGGTGGCGTCGTTGCGGCGGTGTAGGTCAAGGTCAGTTGTCCCGAGGCGTTTGTCTGGTACAGGGCCGCGTTGATGCCCTCGCCGGACTTCAGCGCGGTGCTACTGACGGTCAGGGTGCCGTAGGCACCTGCACCGCTGTAGGCGAGATGACCGTCCGGCCAATACGAGACGAACTCGATCCACACACGCGCGTTGGGGTCGATTCCGAGGCTGTCGTAGGCAGTCACCGTGAGCGTGGCTTGCTGACCTGGGGCCAGACTGCCTTCCGGCGCGATGGTTGGTGATGGCGAGATCGTGATCGCTGTTGCTGGGATCGTCGCTGGTGTACAGACAAAGATGTTTTCGTACAGGTACTTAGGGCCGTTATGAGGTTGATAGCCGAAACGCAGCATGGTGTAGGTCGTAGTCGGGTCGTAGAACTGAAGCTCCAAGCGACCTGGGATCGGTATTTCATAGGTCCAACCCGGCGCGGGGTTGATGGACTGAAATACGAAGCCGCCCGTCGTGGTCTCGAGTATCGTCACCGAGCCAGCGTCCAGCGTGCCGTACTCCGCCTCAAACGTTGCGGTCTTCCCTGTACCTGGGTACGGATCCGCTGGCCCTGAATTTGAGGGTTGGCATGTGTAGTGCAGCGTCAGCGCTGACGCCGAGGCGACCTGCGGAGCCAACCCCGTGGCTGCCATGGTGCCCCCCACGGCTGCAGCGATGAGTAGAGCCCTGAGTTTCACGATGCCCCCTTCGTATCAAACTGAAGTTGTTGTGCTTCGGCACGGTGGCGATCGCCGAGGTGCCTGCACCTGAGATGTGGTTGAGAAAGAACTGCGCCTTTCTTCAATCGGAATGCCCCCTCCCTGTTAAACCAACCGAAGTCTCGCACGATGGCGCCGGTGAAAGCAAGCAAACGCTGCAATAGCGTCGGCCTCAATCGGAGCCGGCCTCGCCGAGCAGACGGTTGCCGGGCTCTCGACAAGCGATAGCCGCCTGGACGAACCCGCAGAGCGGGCTTCCGCCAAGTCCTGAACAGTCGTCTGAACTCAGGCCGATTCGCGATGACATACTGCCCCCGGTGTCCGAACGGCTCGCGCCGGTTGCGTAGCGGCCGGGCACTCGAACAGGGGGGCGGATCCCATGCTCACAGGAAAACTCGGTCGCTGCAGCGCGGCGGCCGGAGCCGTCATCGCACTCGCGGCAGCCACACCGTTGGGCGCGAACGCGGTGAGCGATGGACCGGTCCCGGGCGGATACACCGTGACCGAGATCGCGTCCAATGCGGCACCGATGCAAATGGTGACCGGCGTCGACGGTACCGTCTGGTTTCTCACCGCCAGGTCCGAGCTGGGAACAATCGCAGCGAACGGCGACGCAACACTCACCGGAATCTTCCTGCCGCAAGGCACCTACAACACGGCCGATCTTGTCAGCGCTGGGCCGGAGGGGGAGTGGGCATTCACCAACGTTTCCCTGAGCGGCGGCTGTGTGGTCTCGCTGGTGGAGCCTGACGGGCACGTCCTGCAACGTTCGCCGAATCATCCGCCCAATCCGGACTGCAGCGGCGCGGCGCGCGACGCAAACGGCAACCTCTGGGTATCACTCCACGGCGGCGGTTCGAGCGGTCTCGCGGAAATCACGCCGAGCGGGGTGATCACCGTGACGCAGGCGCCGCTGCTGCAGTCAGCGGTGGCGCTGGGCAGTGATGGCGCCCTCTGGACGTTCGAACGGGTCGACAGCAGCCCAACGTTCACGTTCTCGTACGGGCGTTTCGTTCCCGGCGGATCTGTCACCACGGTCCCTGTCTACGGCACCGAGACCCCACCGGTACCCGGATCACCCTTCGGACTCCTGGTCCGCCCCAACCGGAATGCTCTGCTCGCGCGTCCCGACGGGAGCTTCTGGCTCACCGGCTACAACGTTGCGCTGTCCTCGCCCGGTCATTGGTTCATCCGCTTTCTGTTCAAAGGTGATAGTGATGACGCCGAGACCGCCGACGGGGCGCTCTGGAATGTGAGCCGCAGTACCAGCAGTAGCCCGGAACGCATCCAGCGCATCGACGAGTGGGGCGTGGTCGACCACGGTGCGACGCTGCCGATGAGCCCGAGCAACGGGAAGCCACTGACGGCGACCGGAGCGATGGTTGCGCTGCAGGATGGATCGCTGCTCTTCGCGGCGACCGATGGCTCCTCCGACTTCATCGTACGCTACGTGCCGACGGCACTTCCGCGCGAATCGGTGTGGCTCGGTTCCGGGGGCGATGGGAAGTGGTCGAATCCTGCCAACTGGGAGAGCGGGCTCGTCCCGGAGAACGGATCGGTCGTCGTGCTGCGCGGGTCAGGCACCATGACCGATGACATCCCGTCCCTACAACCGCAGCAGATCGTCGGATCCGGCACGGTGGGTTCTCACCGGGGATCCCCTCACGGTCGGCCCCGATGGGATTCAGGTCTCGGGAGGCTCGACCAACGTCGTGATCGATAACCCGATTACCGTGCCCGCCGGTTCGACCCTTGGCGTTCGGGCGGACCCATTTGCGACCGCGACCCTGAACGGCGTCATCAGCGGGGCGGGAGGGCTCACGTTGGGCAGCTCGACTGACGGGACTGGATTCGGTGGTCTTGTCGTGCTGACCGCGAACAACACGTACACCGGGACGACCGTGGTACAGGACACAGCGGCACGAATCGATGGGCATCAGCCCGGCAGCGCTGTCAGCGATACCAACGCTGGAGAGCTTGCCGGGGGCGGAACGATCGGCGCGCTGAAAGTCGACGGTACCTCAGCACTCGACTTCGCCGACGAAGCGACGGACTTCGACCACTGCCCGCAAACGCTGACAGTGGACGGCACGCTGCTGTTCGAGGCAGGAGCGTACTTCTCTCCCGCGATTCAGGCTTGCGGCACGCCGGCGGTGCAGACCGTCGGTTCGGTCCTCGTCACCGGCGCGGCGACGGTCTCGAAGGACGTGACGCTCTTCCTGAGCCTTGACCGCGACCAGCCGCAGCTGGCTTGCCTCCTCGCCTCCCAGGGAGCCCTGCAAGGACAGTTCGCCGGCGTGAAGGAAGGCTCAACGAAGACGGGAGTGCACTGACAGCGACGGCGGTTCACCAAGTCTCGTCCTTGGGCGCAGACACGGTCGCATCGAAGGCGACGTAACCGGCCTGCCGGGAGAGGGAGTCGAACCCTCATCGGCGGAAGCGGAAACCCCGACCCTGAATTGCCAGGCGTAGTCAGAATGCGTCAAGTGCAGCCATTGATGGACCCCTGAAATGGACATGAAATGGACAGACCGGCATGATCGAGAACTCGAAGCGGCTTGCACTCAATACGTGACGATGCGAACATTTGCTCGATGAACGAAATCCATGTCTCCCTGTACCCGGGCGGTCATCCGGACTTGCCGCGGTGCGCCCATCGCGACGAAGCGCCGGTCGTCCTGGCTGCCGGGAGAGACGGCGGCTGCAGTCGGCGCTCTTCTGTTCTGACTGCGCCGTGACGGTCCGTGTGGGCGATCCCACGGTCACGGCGCTGGTTCCGGAGCGATGACCCGGAACCGCGGAGCGATTGCCGCTCTAGCTGTCATCGGCTTGGCGGTGATCGCAGCATCCGGGTTCGTCCTGGCGCTCGGCGTCCCGAAAGGCGTCACCACGGATCAGCTCGCCGCGATCGGGACGATACTCGGCGGCGGTGGCTTTCTCTTCGCGATCGTTGCGACGGTCGTTGCGGTCATGGCGTACGCAAGCTCACTCCCGCGACCCGATCTCTACATCGCTAGTGCAGACCAGGTCATGCAGGCGTACCCGCCAGAAGGGTCGTGGGGTCTGAAGCTCACCGTTGGTAATAGCGGTCAAGTCGCCGCGCGCTTCGTCGCGGTGCGCGTCACGTTTGTAAATTGGCGGTGGTCTTACGGCATGGACGGAACCCAGAAGGTTTGGGTGCGCGATTACAGCACTACGCCGACGTTCGATCGGGTCACATGGGAAGGCGGCGCAGACGCCGTGATTCATCCGACGTGGGACTATTTGCTACCGGAGCTAGGTCCGCTCAATTCGTCACTTCAAGAACGTGTCCCGATGGTGTGGCGCGAAGGTGATTCGCTTCCCGGACGGAACTCACCGAAAGCACCTAGCGAGATCAACATGACGATCGAGATCGTGGCGGATCGGATGCGTCCGAAATCCTTCGACCGGAAATTCGACGTTGCGTCGGACGACGGATGACCCCGCCGCCTAGAATCGCCGCATGCCGCTATCCCGCCGTGGTCCGACTGACGCGGAGCTTCAGCGCGCCGACGCCGACCTAGCCGCGTTCCTGGCGGCATGGACGGGGCGCTTTGGCGACTTCCATCCGCTTGACCGCGTAGAGAATTCGTGGTTCATCGGCCCGTACCATGACTGGTGCGCGCGTCAAGCCGTACAGCAAATTGACGCCGATGCCTACATCGAGATGGCTCTCCGCACTGTGACCCGTCAAATCGAATTCGTCGCGGCATTCGAAGCGCGATTCGGAAAGGTGAGCAATCCCAAAGCTGCGCTCGCAGTCTTCCCGTATTTCATGTCGTAACGACATGGAGAATGTTCGGCGATTCAATAGGCGAGGCAGCGGCAGTTCCAACTTGCCGGACCTTACGCCGGAGCAGTGGATCGCGATGACCTACGGCGCGCCGACGAACTAGCGGCCGCTCCCCGCGGGCCCTTCGAAGTCGCTCAAACGCACGACGGGATTCACACCGGCTCGTCGCGACGGGCGACCGTGCGACGGTCTATAGACCCGCTGAGCGCAGCACAGCCCTCACAGTCGATGCATACCACTGGCTGCCCTTGTGGGCTGTCTGGATGCCCTTGTCGTTGAGACTAGCGGCGATGGCTTGAAGCGTTTTGCCCTGAGCCCGTTGCCGCTTGATGTTGTCCACGACCTTGGCTTGCAGGATGCGTGGCCGACCGCAGTGAATGCCCTTCTTCTTGGCGACAGCCATGGCGTCCTTTGTCCGATCGGAGACGAGACGGGATTCCAGACGAGCGAAAGTGATGGCCATATTCGCCAACGCTTCGCCCATCGGAGTGCTCAGGTCTACACCCAGGTCCAGGACGACTAAATTCCAGCCGTCGCGCTGAGCCTTCACAACAAGGCCAGCGAAGTCAACGACACTACGGCTGATTCGATCTACTCGAATGCTGATGAGACCCGAGGCATCGCCCGACTTGCACATAGCGATTGCCTGAGCGAGCTGAGGACGCCCCTTCGTCGAGGTACCCGAGGCGATTTCCTGGAAGACATGAACCAGAATCCACCCGCGACGGAGGCACTCACTTTCGATCGCTTCATTTTGGGCAGCCAGGGAGTAGCCATTGGAACCCTGTTCGTCGGTCGATACCCGGACGTATCCGACGACCCGATCCCCCTGTTGCACGTCCATATAGTAATAGAAAGGGAACCCTTAGTGTTATCTACCACTTGCTCAGGCCGGTCCATTGCGCGTGGCCGTGTACGATCGCGGCGGGGCTTTGGGTTTTTGGAGTCGAGGAAGAGGACAGCGCCAGTTGGCATGGCCGGACGACGTGGCTGCTCTGATGGAGGATGCCGACGAGCAACTCCAAGTCATCAGGACGCTCCACGACCAAGCCCTAGCCGACGCTGCTGTACGGCAGCGGTTCAAGACACGTATCAAAAACGTCTTGGAGAACCATCGCTCTGCGCTCGACTACCTAGCCGTGGGTATTACCAACGCCTACGGCACCCCAAAGGGGTTCATCTACTTTCCGCTGGCGCAGTCTGAGCATGAGTTCCCAGCGGAGATGGAAAAAAAGATGCCCGGAGTTATGGCGTCGAGACCCAACATCGCTGGGGCGCTACGCCAGTACCAACCGTATCAACCTGGCCGGGACTGGCTGCATACCCTCAACCAGTTGACGAGAGAGCAGAAACACAATGAACTGAGCGCCCAGATCGTCCGGGAGGTGTATCAGTGCCGGGTGACCGAGAAGGCCACCGGCGCGGCCGTTCAATGGTATGGCCTCCGATTTGAAGTAGGGCGAATTGTCTCGTCGGGCGGGGCGATCATCCCGCGCCCAGAGCTGAACCGACCGCCCTCAGCTCCGAAGCCGATTGAGGTTGGCGTTGGCCCGACTGGAACTCAGATTTTTGGAGTCCCCATCGACCCGACGACTCAGCGTCCCTACCCGGACCCTCGGCTTGATGTTGAGAGCGGACAATTCCAGCAGTGGTGCTTTCTTACTCCGCACATAGCCATCCTCGACCTACTGAACGAGTCCCGATGGGGAGTTGTGACGATCGTTCAAGCCGTTCGAGACGCCTTGTAGGGAGCGACCAGGGCACGAGCGGCGTCGGGCGAGGCTCATAGTCCGTCCCTAGCTGCTGGTCTCCGTCGTGGGTAGTCGGTTACGCACGTCGGGCGGCGGCCATACGCACTTCATGGCTGACGCCGGCTTGACAGGTACGTCCTCACCGCCATGTTCGCGATCTCGCTCTTGGTCTTTGCACTTCAGTGGAACACGGGCACGGCTTTGGCACCGGGTTTTGCGCTGCGTCCCTCGACCCCGAGCCCGTACATTCAGCAACTTCAGCAGTGTCTCGACAGTACGTGGCAGGCAAAGGCAAGCTACTGTCCGATGCTTCCGGCAGTGTTCCGCCCGGAATGCTTTGCGTCTGCGCGGGAAAGCTGTCTGCTGTCCTGATGTCGGCGTGACCCCGTGTTCGGCGGGGGACCGATGGTTTTCAGATTGGATGGCGACCAAGCGAACTGGACAAACCGGGCCGATGAGTGAAGACGCATTCTCAGAACTGTCCTGGCAAGCTGCTCGGCGAGCGAGCGAAGGCGGTCACGCTCAACTTCGCCATAATCGGACATCTGTGGTGCCACGACGAGATACCGAATACGAAACCGTTCTGATACTTCAAGCGGTGGGGATTCACTAGCTACTGCTATAGGCTGCAAGGTATGACCGTTGTACGCGCTCTCACCCTCTCCGCCGTGGCTCTGGCGTGCGTCGCATGCGGCTCAGCGACAGGGGCAGTCGCCCCATCCGCGTCGCAAGGACCGGCAACTCCGACGCCAAGGCCATCACCATCCCCATCCCCCACATCCAGGTACGTTGTCCTGCCGGAATCGTGCGGTGCTCTCGAATATGGGGCAGACGGCAACATCAGCCCCATCACCTGTCCTGACGGACGCCCTAACGCCGCAGCAGATACTTACCTACGGAGCATCACCCCGCCCCTCGCCGTCCTGGCGCTTGGCCCCGATGCTAGCCCGAGCGATGTACTGGCTGCGATGTGCGGTGACATGCCTCACAGCACCATCCCCATCGAATCTAGTGCGGAAGAGCTTGTCCAGTCCGAGAATGACTGGCAGTTCAACGGATGGGGCGCAGACTACCCGACAACGTATCTTGTGAATGGCGGATGCAACGGCTAGGTGCGCCGCCTCTGTGATGCAACGCACGGCCCGTTTTCGCGCCCTTGGCATCCTTGTCATTGCCCTTGCCTTCGTCGCCTGCGGTTCAACATCCACATCAAGCGGTGCCCCATCGGCAACGAATGGGTGTGGGGCTGGCTACGCTGGTGCTAACGCGGGGGTCTGGATTGAGGGAAGCGGTGCATCGAGCGCCTGCTCGCAAGTCATTACAGCGATCAGGAGCGGGGGAAACCAGCCGGTAAGCTGGGATGGGTCGCTCGGCGCGGTTGCAGGCTATGAAGCAGTGTGTTCGGACCAACTCTCCTCGATGAGCTACGAGGTAGTGGACACAGGCGCACACATTCTCGGTACCCAACTGTGCCAATACATGACCACGCAGTTCGGAGCGTCATCGACGGCAACTGCGCCCGATCTGTTCGGCATCGTCGCTACCGCCGACGGTAAGGCTCAGGCCGCGCAACAGGCTCAATCATCCGCGCAGGCAGAGGCGAATGATCAGGCTGCGGTAGATCAGGGCGCGAGCGCAGTGCAGAGTGACATATCAAGCGTGGCGAGTGATGCTGCGACCGCTGCGCTTGGTCCACCCAGTCTAGCCAGCGATGTGCTGCAAGCGCAGAAGGATTTGGCCGTAACCGCTGCTGACTTGAAGATTGTGGAGAACGAAGGCAGCGGAAACCTAAGCTGCGGGGCTGATGCAGGTACCGTCGCAGCGGATGCCGGTGGAGTCCAGGCTGATCTCGGCGGCATCGAGGCGGATCAGGGCGGACAGACTGCAAGCGATTCGAGTGTAACGGGTGACGAATCTCGCCTCGCCAGCGACTGGCAGCAGTTGCAGTCGGCAGAAGCAGCGGTACCAACCTACCAACCTGGAAACCTACCGACGCAGGATCAGATTGCAGCCGCCGAGAAGTCGGGTACCTCACTGCTGGCGAAGGGAGACCAAGCTGTAGCAGCCGCCCTCAGTAAGGTGCAGGGCTATGTGAATCAAGCGAATGCGGACGCGAGCAAGGCCAGCTCGATCTGCGGGGGCTAGCGGTGCGGCCTAGCGGCGCGACAGGCGCAGCGGCAGCGTTCGGTAGGGGATAGGCTCTAGCGACTACAGGCCAACGTCGTGCAGGACATAGGAAGCCTCGGCTCCTTCCAGTACTTGCAAATGCTCCGTGGTGTCGAACGGGTCGATGATCTCGACGGCGAAGAAAACGTTGCCGTCAAGCGTCACATCGAGACTCACCGTGGGGTGCTTTGACGGAGGATCGGTGTTCACCACCGAAAAAGCCTCATCGGCACCCGGTACCGGGTACACAGTGACTGTATACGCGAATCCGCTGCCAGGTTGAAAGGTCTCGGGCCGAGTGACGTTCGCAAACGTGACACTGTTGAGGATCGACACGGCTGTATCCACGCACGCGGTTGCATTGAACCCGATGGCGGCAGAGCAGAAGGTAGTCGTCGGTTGGACCGCCGCGTAGTAGATGCACGAGCCCACGAGCACGTCAGCGCGGCCAACGTTGACTGGCACACCTAACAGGCTCTGAGCATCGCTCTGAAGCAGCCAATCGCACGGGTTCACGGGCAGATCGGGATTCGATGGCACGGGCGTCGGCTCAGGCGTGATCGTGAGCGTTGGGACGATGGCCGTGGCGGTCGGGGTCACGACCGTCGCGGTCGGAGCCGCCAACTGAGTGCCACCACAGGCCGTCAACAGGATAGCCACGAGCACCAGCACCTTCATCTTGGCCACGGTATTCCTACCACCCACCAGCCTGCAATCATGCGCGGATGTCCAACTCCAAGATGCCAGGCTTCCGAGACATTGACGAAACGTCTGAGCGAGTGCGTGCCGTCACTGTGCCGCTCATCCCCTTCGAGTGGACGCAGGAGCGGGGTGAGGTGTTTGCGCGATTCGGTCAAGCTATCGCCATGGCGCAGCTACTTGAAGCCGAGTTGCGGGTGACGGTTTCCTTGCTAGAAGAGAAGCCAGTCGGCCCGTCTGACGAACTGCGCATAAAGCAGCGAACCCTCGGAACACTCGCTAAGCTTCTGAAGCAGATGGACATCACCGACGATGAGGACATAGAGGGATTCCACGATGATCTGCAGAGGATCGTGGGCGAGCGAAACGCCCTGGCTCACGACCTGTTCCGCACACGGCTGTTCTCAGAAACACCGAACAGCAACGTGGATGACTTGCGGAGCGAGACCGGGCGAGAGCAGTTGATTGAACGATTTGGCAGGGCGACCGGCGACTTCGCCCACATGGCGGTCATCTTGCACGACTTGAACAAAGCCCTGACCACGTAGCGGATGCGGGGCTGCGTCTCCCCAAGGACCCTCTTAGCGATATGACAGACCAACAGCCGGAACCGAAGCCCCAGATCATCATTGACGAGAGGGGTGGTCTGCATTTCAACGGATCGACGGACGAGCTGCACTCTTACATCGACCGGCTCAACGAGACCGTTGCGAAGATGAACGCGCAGTGGGAGAGATACCTAAACCCACAAGAACTCAGCCGTGTCGCCGAGATTCGCGAATGGTGGAAAGAGGATAGTGCAGGAGCTGTGGAACTTAACCCCGACGGATGGCCACCACCTAACGGTTTTCCGGAGATAGGTACACAGGCTTTCCAGTACATGAGCGAGATTTCCGACTTCCACCGGATCGCTGAACGCAGGATGATTGACGAAGCTGAACTTCGCGAACGCGAATGCGAAAGCGAAATAGCCAGCCCACCGACACCCGCACACTAGGCGTGAGGAATTAGGCCGAACGGCTTTCTACGTTTACTATCTTCGACCTAAAATACTTCGCACCGTGACCCTATTGAGGTGAACTCCGACTGAGTTTTCGTGTGTCATGTAGTTCGGCCGCAATAACCCTCGAAAGACGAACTCATCGCCCGATTTAGACGAAAAACCTTCCGAGGGCAGTCTTGTCGTGGTTGGCAGATGAGATCGCCGCCACCAGAGTGTTCAGCAAGCTCATAGGGAAGCGGCTGCGGTTATAGCAGGGGGCGTGGAAGTCAACCGTTTTGTGAGCCGCGAAGGACCCCACCCCAGCACCCACCCCGCAAGGTACTGCAGGAGATAAAAGCAAACCCATTCGGTACTGCCAAGAGGATCACAAGTACCCCACCCCGACCAGCAATCCACTACGTAGAACCCTAGACGGCGTTTTGTGAGCGGGGGTTGCGACCTCGGGCTTCCCAGCGGTCAACTTTGTAAGCCTGAAGCCGCGATTGTGAGGCGTAGACGCGATTAGGTAGTGCCTAACTTGCTGGATTTCGGTCTAATCGACCCGGCTCACAGTTGGCCGCAAGGTCACCTCGTGATCGGCTAGGCGTTCGAGTACAGACCGCGCCAGACATCCAGACACGGGCTTCGTTCTGTCGCTACGCTGGCCGACTATACGAAGCCATGTCCTGTGCGAGCGGATCGGCCGATACCAGAACTAATTGCATTCGGGCAAGGGCGTAGTTGTGTTGTCGTGAAGTCCGGTTCTCTGGTAATAACTTTGCTTAAGCGGCCAATATCTGCTTGTGCTGTAATGGGCTCCCCGCCACCAACCATTTAAGGATTCGAGGCAATGGCAAAAGAGAATCTGTTTGCACTGAGCCAGGCGACAAGCTGCTTGCGAGTTGTCCGCATCCCGTTAGAAAGCACTAGTAGTTCGCCCCAGAGAATTCGATTTGCTTAGTAGTTCGGCCTACTGCTCGCCCCGACATGGGGGTATATCTCGCGGGTCGGCTCGATGACCCCCGTGTTGGAGTTGACCGTTTCCGATCCAGGCACGCAGGTCGTGGAGGGCGACATCCCAGCCGGCGACGCCGACGCTCGGAGTAGCTACACAGCGCCGAATCCCGAACTCTCCGAGATGCCTCGCGAGCACCGGCGGGAGTACGAGACATGGTGGGGCATGCACGCCCGATGCGGCGATCGCGATCGCTATTTCGAAGCAGTCACTGTTTGCGCTCGGTGGTCAGAACCACTTGGCTTTGAGCACTTCTTCGCGGACATGGGAACAAAGCCAGCCGGGCACCGAATCGCACGGATAGACTTTGCTGGACCGTATTCACCGGAGAACTGCAAATGGATTCCCCAGCCGAAGCTTAAGGCTCCGCGGCCGGGGAGGCTTGGAGCGCGGATCGGCACAACGATTCCGGAAGGAGATGTGACCCGAGCTGAGGCCGCTGAGGCGAAGGTCCTGGCAGCAGAGGCGAGAGCGGGAGCAGCGGAGGCAAAGGCCAAGGCGTTTGAGCGCGAACTTGCCCAAATGCGACGCACGATCGGACGAGCTATTCGGGTACCGAAAATGACCCCCCGTAGGGGGGCGGCCAATCCGGGTCGAATTTCCGACTGGTCAGGTCACGCTGTATGTACGTAGTACCCGCGTAGCTGCGTAGCCGACGTAGGAGTTACTTAGACAAGGGGACTGCGATGCATTGGCTCGATCCGAAGTGCCGCGGTTGGACGAATGCGATTTACGCTGGGGAAAATCATTGACATGACTGAGCAACGGAACGCGGACTGCACGAAACTCGTTGGATTCGCGATGGCGAAGCCTCAACACCGAGTGGGTGGGATACCGCAGGTTGTTCAATCAGTTCACGCGCTTAACCCCGTCCGAATCGTGACGAGGACCGACCAAATCAGGGGTCGGGGGTGTGATAGTGGCTGACGCGCTCTTGCTGACGAAGAAACAGGCGGCTGCGGCGCTCACAATCAGCGAACGCACGCTGGACCGATGCAGGAGCAAGGGCGAGTTGCCCACCGTTTGCCTCGGGCCGCGTACTGTCCGATTCCGCCCAGAGGATGTTTTGGCTTTGAGGGATGCCAAGGTGAATACGCAACCCGTTCCGGAGTGGCCTGCGATGACGCTGCCCCGTCGCGGACGCTAGGCTAACCGGCGACGATGGCACGGCACTATTCACGGCGCGGTACAGGTAGCTATCGCAAGCGCGGCAAGAGTCATCAGGTGCGGCGAGTTGTCGATGGCAAGGCTCACTGCTTCAGCGCGGCGACTCAGGCCGATGCGCAGGCGAAGGCTAACGCTTTTGTTGCGGAGCCCCGAAGCAGCGTCAGATCACCGACGGTTGCTGAATGGTTAGCCGAGTTCATCAAGCGGAAGATCGAGAGACGGGCACCCCAGACCGTGCGTCCATATGAGTCTCACGCAAGGGTCCACATCGTGCCCATCATCGGGAAAGTACGTCTCGACGCACTCACGCCTGAGCACATTTACAAGTTGCACCAGGCTTCCGGCGGTATGGCGCTGAAGGTCCATATGACTTTGGCGATGGCCCTGAATGAAGCCAGGCGATACGGTCACAGCGTCTCGAAAGCAGTCTCGATCGTTGATAGACCAGATAGGAGGCCGAGCACCGCCGTTGCACTGAATGCTGAGGAGGCGAGGCGGCTTATTGAGGCTGCTAGGGGTGATCCGCTGGAAGCGTTGTACGTCTTGGCGGTTACCCTTGGCATTCGGCAAGGGGAACTACTCGCGCTGCGGTGGCAAGACCTCGACATCAAGTCGCGACAAATACACATCACCGGCAACCTCACACGACTCCAAGACGGAAGTCGGGTTATCACCAAGCCGAAGACCGCGGCCAGCGTTCGTACCTTGTTCCTGCCACAGGTCTGCATGGATGCCCTGGCACGCATGGCGCGTGTCAATGAGTTGGTATTCCCGGGTCCTGACGGGAAACCGTGGGTGGCTTCGAGCTTCTACAAGCGGTGGGAAGCGATGAGGAAGCGTTCTGGCATTCGAGCTGTCCGATTCCATGACCTGCGCCATACCGCTGACACGCTGGCCCTGGATGGAGGTGCGTCCGTCCTTGCCGTTATGAAGACGATGGGGCACACGTCGCGCTCGATGACCCTTGATCGCTACGGCCATCTGACCGATGCCGCCGCCGAGGCGTTGGCCGATTCCATCGACGCCCGCTATGGACCCCGGATTCGGGTCCTCGCCGGCGCGGGAAATGGACATGAAATGGACAGCGAGAACGAAAGCCTAGAAATTTCAACGGATTCCGAGTGCCGGGAGAGGGAGTCGAACCCTCACGAGGTTGCCCTCGGCGGTTTTTGAGACCGCTGCGTCTACCATTCCGCCACCCCGGCCAGGTGGACAGCGTACCGGCTCCACCGGGAACCGGAGCGCATGCCTGCGCGTACCCTCAAATGCATGGACGACGAGGCGCTCCTCGAGCGGGCACGCCGCGGTGACCGCGATGCCTTTGCAGCAATTGTCACTCGCCACCAGGATGAGCTCTACACGATGGCACTCAGAATTCTCGGGACACCGGCCGACGCCGCCGACGTCGTCCAGGAGACGTTCCTTCGCGCGTACGTCAGGATCCCGGTGCTTCGGGGACAGACCATTCGGGCATGGCTGTTCCGCGTCGCAATCAACTGCAGTCATGACGTCCAGCGCCGGACAGTCCGCCGGCCCGCTGATCCACTCGAGGATGCCGAAGGCAACATCGTCGAACTGCCCGACCCGGCACTTGGACCGGAGGCGAGCGCTCTGGCACGGGAGCGCGTTGCCGCAGTCCGTGAAGCGCTCCTGACACTCCACCCGGACTTTCGCGCCGTGGTCGTGCTCCGAGATGTCAACGACTTGAGCTATGAGGAGATGTCGGCGGCCCTGCGCATCCCGATCGGCACCGTGAAGTCACGGCTCAACCGATCCCGGTCGATGCTGGCAAAAGCGCTGCGCGGGACCGCTGCCGCGCCTGGCTTTGCGGAGGAGCACGCATGACGCCCCGCCACCTCGACGATCTCTTTTCCGCCGCGTACGAGGACGACCTCTCCCCAGCCGAACGGACGCGGTTCGAAGCGCACGTGCAGGCGTGCGAGCCCTGCGCCGCCGCCTACGAGGAGTTCAAAGCAGGCATCGCGGTGCTTCGCGAGTTGCCGCAGGCGCGCATGCCGCACGCCGTCCATCTCCCGTCGACATCACCGGTCGCCGAGCGGCGAGCGCGCCCGACGATCGGGTTGAGCTGGTTCAACCTCGGCCTGCTCCGTCGTTTTCCGGCCACGGCCGCCGCCGGGGCGATTGCAATCGTGCTCGTGGTCCTCGCCCTGACCCACGTCGGTACCGGTGGCAACCTGAGCACAGCCGCGCTCCCGGCCAGCGGGGGCGCCAACGGCTCGACGGCTCCGCTGCCCGCGCACAGCTCGACCGAAGTCTCATGCACGCAGCCGACCGCCATCATCGGGTCGTCGCCGCCGGTCAGCTTTGCGCAGGAGACGCAGGCGGCGGACCCCACGGAACCAGCCCTCCATCTGGTGCTCGCGGCGCCAAGGCTGGTCGTCGCCGCCGGCAAGAGCGCTGTCGTCTACGCGCAACTGTCGGTTCCGGTGTCGGCAGCTGCGAACCCGGGATCCGTGGCGTCGGCACCGCCCACCCGGGCGTTGCTCCCGTGTCTCTCCGTCGGTGTTGCGAACACCACCCGGCAGCTTCTCGTCCTCCCACCGAGCAGCGCATCACTGGCCATCCCACAAGCCACCGGATCTGGATTCGCCGTGGCCCCCGGTACCGAGCTGAGTGCAGCGGGTCCACTGGTCACCTTCGTGGTGCCCACCGGCCTTGCCCCGGGCACCGAGCTCCACGTGATTGCCACGATCCCGGCCGGTTTCGCAGCCTTCGGGAGCCCGGCCCTGACAGCGGAATTGACCCTCACCATCGGCTGAGCCGGTGGTCGCGCGATCCGTCGCGCAGCTCCTTGACTAGACTTTGAGGCGATGCACCGCCGCCTGGTGTGCCTGGCCGTGGCGCTGCTGGTCTCCGGCTGCAGCTTCGCGGGGCTCGGCCCACCCCCCAACTATGGCTACGTCGTGATCACCGCTGGTGGTGTCGGCCTCCGTTCCGGCTCGTCCGACGTGCCCCCGAACCTTGACCTCCGGCTCCATGCCACAGGCGCGCCGCTGCAGGTGTCGGACGTGACCGCAACGCTCGACGGCAACGCCTTGACGCTCGCGACCCAGGATCAGGACCTGCTCGCCACCGTGAAGCCGCTGCCGCTCTCGTCCACGCACCGTCTCTCGGTCGCTGTGGCGGGATTGAGCACGCAATACATCAACTTCACGGTCATCCCGCCGACCGCCGCCATGCTCGCGGCACACGTCGACCCGGTGAGCGGACTGGTGGTCGACGCCGTCTTCGACGACGCTCCGGACCAGTCCGCCGTCGCCGCCGCACTCCCGGGCGCCACGGTCGGCTGGCTGGACGGGAATCACGCCCGTATCACGTGGCACGGCACGCCGCCTGCCTCGATCACGCTCCCCGCGACCATCCCCACGGCGGGCGACGCGCACCTGGACCCCGGCCTCACTCTTTCGCTGGCCGGAATCGCGCGGCATACCGTGCGCCGGGTCACCGTGCCCCCACCACCGAACGTCGCCGGCATTCCCATCGACGCCTTCGTGATCAACACCTCGGCGTCGAACTCGTCGCTGGCATTCCACCTTGGCGCGGTCGCCGAGGTCACACCAACCGGCTGGGAGGCTCAGGCAAACGGCTCACTCCTGGGCACCCCGGACCAGTCAGCGGTGAATCGCGCGGCCGCCGCCGGCCTGCCGATCTGGCCGTCGCTCGCAAACGACTCGACCAATCCCGCGGCGACCGACCAGCTGCTCAACAATCCGAGCGCGGTGAATGCGCTGGTCAACGAGATGGTCGCCGCGATCCGCTACGACGGCTACAAGGGCATCAACGTCGATTTCGAGGGGATGCTCCCCACCGACAAAGCTCCGTTCACAGCGTTCATCCAGCAGCTGGCGACGGCCGTCCACGGCCGCGGGGCCAAGCTGATCGTCGACGTGGTGCCTCACGACTTCGCCGGGGTGAACCCGTACTCCGCCGCCTACGACGTCGCGGCGATCAGCAAGGTGGCCGACTACGTCGATCTCATGGCGTACGACGAGCACGGCGACGGTGGCACGCCCGGCCCGGTTGCGGGGCTCGACTGGGACAACGCGGTGCTCCAGGCCACGCTGCCGGACCTCAACCCGGCGCATGTGCTCCTCGGAGTCCCGCTCTACGGCCGCGCCTGGGGCAGCTTCGGCGGCGCCTCGGCGTATTCGAATGTCCTCTACAACGCGCTCTCGATCCCCGGGGCTCGCGTCGACTACGACTTCAGCGCGCAGACCCCGTTCATCGTCTCTCCCAACGGTTCCCTGACCACGTACTTCGACGACGCCGACAGCCTCGCGCGGAAGGTCGAACTGGTGAAAACCTACGGTCTCGCCGGCATCGCCGCGTGGCGCCTCGGCTTCGAGGACCCGGGGTTCTGGTCGCTGTTCAGCGCCTGAGGCTCCGCTAGCTCTCGGAGGCGCCGGTGCCGAGGTCGGGGAGGTTGAGCGTGTTCACCCAGTCGCGAATCTTGGCCAGGCGCTCCTCGCTCTCCGGGTCCGTCTCGGTGAGCTCGCCGTCTTTGTCCGCCTCGGGGAGGACGCCTGCCTTGTCGAGCACCTCGTCGGCGACGAAGATGCCCGCTCCGACGCGCACCGCCACTGCGATGGCATCGGACGGCCGGGAGTCGATCTCCAGGCGGCGCCCGTCAACCTGCGCAAGGATTCTCGCGTAGAAGACCTCGTTGCTCAGCGACGTCACGACGATCCGCTCGACGGTGACCTCGACGGCGCTCAGGAGATTGGCGAGCAGGTCGTGCGTGATCGGCCGTTCAGGCGTGATCCCGGTGATCTTCAGCGCGATCGCGTTGGCCTCGTTGATGCCGATCCAGATGGGGAGGTAGCGGTCCGCCGTCTTCTCCTTGAGGATGACGACGTGCTGGCCGGTCGGCATGTGGACCCTGATGCTGTCGACGGTCATCTCAACCAGGTCGGCCATGCATCGATCATAACCCCGGGAGTGCGCCGTCGAGGACATACCTGCCTCGTCGCTACCATGGTCCGCTGTGGCTCGCGAGACCCTGCTGCTGGTGGACGGGCACAACCTTGTGTATCGCGCCTTCCACGCGATGCCCGCGTTGAGCAACAGCCGTGGCGAGATGACCAACGCCGCATACGGGTTCACGTCCATGCTCTTCAAGGCGCTCAATGACACGACGCCGACGTATGCAATCGCCGCCTTCGATCTCCCCGGACCCACCTTTCGCCACGAGCGAGTCGCGGAGTACAAAGCGCAACGAGTGCGCGCCCCCGACGAGCTCCGCGCCCAATTTCCCTGGGCGCGCGAGGTCGTTATCGCGCTCGGCATCCCGATCATCGAGGTCCCCCGATACGAAGCCGACGATGTCATCGGCACACTCGCGCAGAAGGGCGAGGCAGCCGGACTCGACGTCATCATCCTGACCGGCGACCTCGACGTGCTCCAGTTGGTCACCGAGCACATCCGTGTGTTCGCGAGCCGTCGCGGCATCAGCGACACCATCATCTACGACGTCGACAAGGTTAGAGAACGCTATGGATTCGAACCACCACTCGTCGTCGATTTCAAGGCGCTGCAAGGGGATCCGAGCGACAATATCCCAGGCGTCCCGGGGATTGGTGAGAAGACGGCGATGTCGCTCGTGCAGCAGTACGGGCCGCTCGAGAACGTGCTCGACGCGGTACCCACGATGCCACCGGGCCGGGTCCAGCGTGCCCTGGAAAGCCACATGGACCAGGCGCGGTTGAGCAAATGGACCGCAACGATCAAGGTGGACCTCGACATCGACCTCCCGCTCGAGGACGCGCGTCTCTTCCACTATGACGAAGCAGAGGTGCGCGAGCTGTTCGACCGCCTCGAGTTTCGGAGCCTGCTGCCCCGCCTTCCGGGACGCACCGTTGCAGAGGATGTCGCACCGGCGACGTCAGCGACCGTCCCTGATGCGCCGCCCGGCGAGCTGCAGATCCCCGGTACCGACGTCGAGATCATCATCGATTCGCGTCAGGCTGACGATGCCGTGGAGCGCATTCGCAGCGCCGGTGCGATGTCCCTCCGCACGGTCGTCGACGGCAGCCCGCGAACCGGTGACCTCATCGGTGTCGCGTTCGCGCCGAGGGGCGAGGACATCGCGTACTACATGCCCGTGTGGCACGCGGGGCTGGAGCGCAACGCCGATGCCGCAGCCGTGGCTTCGCTGGAAGCACTCCTCGTCGATGCCACGATTCCAAAGCGCGGATATGATCTGAAACGCGAGCTGCTGGCCTGGCGCCGGCGCGGCATTGCCATACAGGGCCTGCAGTTCGACGCCATGCTCGCCGCGTACCTGACCAACTCGCGCCTCAAGGTCCCCACGCTGCCGGTGCTCGCCCATGACCTCTCCGCACTGAGCGTTGAGGCCGAGGAGACGCTGCTCGGGAGCGGTCGCTCCAAGCGTGGCATCGCCGACGTGCCCATCGAGGAAGCAGCCGCGTATTACGGGGTCTGGATCGGCCTTGTCGATCCGGTGGGCGACGTTCTGGTGGGCGACATGGAGCGTTCCGGCGCGACGCGACTCCACGACACCATGGAATTGCCGCTGGTGCCCATCCTCGCTGCGATGGAGGTCGAGGGCGTCGCAGTGGACTGCGATCTGCTCGGGTCGATCAGCGCGGAGATGCACACTCGGATCACCGAGATCGAGAGCGAGGTCCAGGAGGTCGCCGGGTACACGTTCAACCCCGGGAGCACACAGCAGCTCGGCCGCTTCCTCTACGACGACCTCGGCCTCGCGAGCGGGCGCAAGACCAAGACCGGACGCAGCACCGACGCGGACACGCTCGAGGCACTGCGCGACGAGCATCCCGTGGTCGAGCGCATTCTCGAGTGGCGGCAGCTCACCAAGCTGAAGAGCACGTACGTCGATGCGCTTCCGCTGTTGTGCACCGCCGACTCACGCGTGCACACGTCGTTCAACCAGGCCGTCGCGACGACCGGTCGCCTGTCGTCATCGGATCCGAACCTGCAGAACATCCCGGTGCGCACGCAGTGGGGACAGCGAATCCGCCGCGCCTTTCATGCCGATACCGGACAGCGCCTGGTGAGCGCCGACTATTCGCAGGTCGAACTGCGCGTGCTCGCCCACGTCACCGGTGAGCAGGAGCTCATCGAGGCATTCCAGCGCGGCGAGGATATCCACCGTCGCACCGCCGCCGAGGTGTACGCCGTCGCCCCTGAGGACGTCACCGCCGACATGCGGCGGATCGCCAAGGTGGTCAACTTCGGCGTGGTCTACGGGCTGAGCGATTTCGGGCTGGCCCGCGACACCGGCATGAGCCGCGACGAAGCGCACACCTTCATCGACGCGTACTTCACCAACTTCCCGGCGGTCACGACGTACCTCGAGTCGGTGCGCAACCACGCGCGGGAATACGGGTGGGTGGAGACCTTCATCGGTCGGCGCCGCTACATCGCGGACATTCGCGCGGCCAACCGTCAGCTTCGTTTCGCCGCCGAGCGCATGGCGGTCAACATGCCGATCCAGGGCGGCGCGGCCGACATCATGAAGCAGGCGATGATCCTCGTCGACGAAGCGCTCCGCGAGTCGGGGTTGCGCAGCCGGATCCTCCTCCAGGTGCACGACGAACTGCTCCTCGAGGCGCCGGCGGGGGAGGTCGACGACCTCGTCGGGCTCCTCCGTGACCGGATGGGCGCCGCCGAGGCGCTCAAGGTCCCGCTCGACGTTGACGTCAAGGTCGGCGACAACTGGGGGGATATGACGCCCATCGCAAGGAACTGACGGTGCCGGAGCTACCGGAGGTGGAGACGGTCGCCCGCGATCTTCGCGGTGCGGTCACGGGGAGGCGCATCGAGCGAGTGACGGTCGACCGCCCGGACGTGGTGCGCCATCCGGACGGCCGGATGCTCCCGGCGCTGCTCACCGGGCAGACCTTCGAGGCGGTGGAGCGTCGCGGCAAGTACCTGCTGCTCGGTCTCGACTCCGGCGACGAGCTGATGGTGCATCTCGGCATGACCGGGCACCTGCTGGTCTGTGACGCTGACGCCCCGGTCGCGAAGCACACCCACATCCGCGCCGCACTGGACGACGGTCACGAATTGCGCTTCGACGACGCGCGCCGTTTCGGCCGCGTCGCCTACGGTTCGCGCGAGGCGCTCTCCGACGCGCGGGTGCTGCCCCGTCTCGGCGTCGAGCCGCTCTCCGACGCGTTCTCGCAGGATCGCCTGGACGCGGTGCTGCGCACCACGACCCGCACGGTGAAGGCAGCGTTGCTCGACCAGAAGGGCGTCGCCGGCCTCGGCAACATCTACATCGACGAGGCGTGCTTCCTCGCGGGAGTCCGTCCGACCCGGCGGTGTCATCGCCTCACCCGGCGCGATCGCGCAGCACTGCTCGACGCGATCCGTCGCGTGCTCACCGCGGCCGTCGCCAATCGTGGGAGCAGCGTCGACGACTACCGCGATGCGTGGAATAACCCCGGCAGCAACCAGGAACGATTGCAGGTCTACGGGCGCGGTGGCCGGCCGTGCTTCACCTGCGGGCGCGTGTTGCACCAGACCGTCACCGCCGGACGGACCACCGTCTACTGCGCGAAGTGCCAGCGATGACGCGTGTCACCATCGCGAGCTACGACGACGATCCGCCGCTCGGCGGGCAGGGCGTCGTGGTCCACGGCATGCGCGCAGCGCTGGAGCGCCGCGGCGTGCAGGTCCACACGATCTCCGGCCGCGGTGAGCATGCGATCGCGTTCGCGCGTCGCACGGGCCGCGCATCGCTCGATTTCTCGATGCAGCTCAACCGCTACCCGCAGATCCTGATGCGCGCCGCCCCGGACGTGATTCACGCGCAGGGCGGTCCCGGGGGGGTGCTGCTCTGGAAGAAGCTCGCAGCACCGCTCGTGTACACCGCGCATCACACCTACCGGCAGGCGCACCGGCGCGGATCCGTGAAGCGGATGCTCAACGGCGTTGAGGCGCGCTCCTACCGCGGCGCCGCGATGGTGCTTCCGGTCTCGCGCTCCACCGCGAACGCACTCCTCGAGATGGGGATCCCGGCGTCGCGCATCGAGGTCGTGTCCAACGGCGTCGAGGCGGTGGATCTCCCGGGTGTCGAGCACGAGGACGGGCGGGTCCTCTTCGTCAGTCGCATGGAGCGCGAGAAGGGCGCGCTCGATGCGATCTCCGTGCTGCAGGCGCTCACGGACGCGGATCCGCAGGTGCACGGGGTCATGGTCGGCGGAGGCAGTCTCGCCGCTGACGTCCAGAGAGCCGCCGCGTCGAGTGGCGGAAGGATCGAGTATCTCGGCGCGCTGGACCGCGAGGCGCTGAACCGGGAGTACGCCCGGGCGGCCGTCGTGGTGATGCCGTCCCGCTTCGAGGGGCTCGGCATGGTCGCCCTCGAGGCGCAGGCTGCCGGGACGCCGGTCGCCGGGTTCGACGTTGACGGCCTCCGCGATGCGGTCGGGGTCGGGGGGGTGCTCGCGCCGGCCGGCGACCTCTCCGCGTTGCGTGTGGCCACCGCGGACCTGCTGAACGACCGGGCCCGCCGCGCCGAACTGGGCGCTCGTGGACGCGAGGTCGTGCTCGCCGAGCACTCGTGGAACGCGATCGGCGCGCGCCTTGCGGAGATCTATCGCTCGCTGCTCTGAGACGAATTCGGTGAGCGTCGCGCACCCATTAGACTCGGAGCGTGCCCGCCCTGGAGTTGCTCGCGCCCTTCGCACCGGCTGGTGACCAGCCGGAGGCTATCCGGGCGCTCAATCGCGGACTCGTCGAGGGTCAGCGCGAGCAGATCCTCCTCGGGGTGACCGGGTCCGGCAAGACCTTCACCATCGCCAATGTCATTGCGGAGCAGCAGCGCCCGACGCTGGTGCTGTCGCCGAACAAGACGCTCGCCGCGCAGCTCTGGGCCGAGTTCCGTGAGTTCTTTCCCAAGAATGCCGTGGAGTATTTCGTCTCGTACTACGACTTCTACCAGCCCGAGGCCTACATCCCCCGCACGGACACGTACATCGAGAAGGACTCGTCGCGGAACGACGAGATCGACCGGCTCCGCAACAGCGCGACCCGCGCGCTGCTGACACGCCGCGACGTGGTGGTGGTAGCTTCGATCTCCTGTATCTACGGCATCGGTTCACCGGAGAACTACCTCGGCGAGTCGATCACGGTCAAGAAAGGGGAGTCGTGGCGGCGGGACATCCTCTTGCGCAAGCTCTCCGACCTGCAGTACGCGCGCAACGACATGGATTTCGGACGCACGCGGTTCCGCGTGCGAGGCGATGTCGTGGATGTCCAGCCGGCGTACGAGGAGATCGCCACCCGAATCGAGTTCATGGGCGACACCATCGAGTCGATCAAGGATTTCGATGCGCTCACCGGCGAGATCCTCACCATGCGTGACGAGCTCACCGTCTTCCCCGCGACACATTATGTGACCCCACAGGAGCAGCTCAACCGTGCGCTGGTGACCATTGAGGCGGAGCTCGAGGACCGCGTGAAGTTGCTCGAAACACGCGGGCGGCTGCTCGAAGCGCAGCGCCTGCGGCAGCGCACGAACTTCGACATGGAGATGATGCGCGAGACCGGCACCTGCGCGGGCATCGAGAACTACTCGCGCCATCTGAGCAGTCGCGCGGAAGGCCAGCGCCCGCACTGCCTGCTCGATTTCCTGCCCGACGACGCGCTGCTCATCGTCGACGAGTCGCACGTCGCGGTGCCCCAGATCGACGGCATGAACAAGGGCGACCGCGCCCGCAAGATTCCCCTGGTGGAATATGGGTTTCGGCTCCCTTCGGCGCTTGACAACCGGCCCCTGACATTCGCCGAGTGGGACTCGATGATCGGCCAGATCATCTATGTCAGCGCCACGCCCGGCCCGTACGAACAGGACCACGCGACCCAGGTCGTGGAACAGATCATCCGGCCGACGGGGCTCGTGGATCCCACCATCGAGGTCAAGGCGTCACACGGGCAGATCGACGACCTCATCGCCCAGCTGCGGCGTCGCATCGAGCGGCACGAGCGTTGCCTCATCACCACGCTGACCAAGAAGATGGCCGAGGACCTCACCGACTACCTGCGTGAGGCGGGCATCAAAGTTCGTTACCTGCACAGTGATATCGACACGCTCGAACGCGTCGAGATCATCCGCGACCTGCGCCTCGGCGTCTTCGATGTGCTGGTGGGAATCAACCTCCTGCGTGAGGGTCTCGACCTTCCCGAGGTGTCGTTCATCGGCATCCTCGACGCCGACAAGGAGGGCTACCTCCGCGGCTATCGTTCCCTGATCCAGACCGTCGGCCGGGCGGCCCGCAACCTCTTCGGGCACGTGGTGATGTATGCCGATCGGACGTCGGACGCGATGGAGAAGACGATCGCCGAGACCGACCGCCGCCGCGCGATTCAGGTGGCATACAACGTCGAGCACGCCATCACGCCGCTCTCGATCGTCAAGGCCGTCTACCAGATGGAATCCCACCGCGACCAGCAATCGCTTCGCGCCGCGGCGTTCCAGGAGGCGGCCGGCCTGCCGCCTGACGAGGTCCTGCGCCTCGCCAAGGACGTGGAGAAGGAGATGCTCCGAGCTGCGCGGGACCTCGAGTTCGAGCGTGCGGCCGAGTTGCGCGATCGCCTGGTGGAGTTGCGCCGCCGCCTCGAAGGCGAGGAGGAACCGGAGCCGCAGCAGACCCATCGTGGCAGGGGGCGCCCGGTCCACTCGCGTTGACCGAATCCCCATTGACAGGGCGTACATCTGTTCGGTAGGATGCGTCGCCCATGGCCACCGAGTTGCAGCGCGCCACGCCCCGCCTGCACTACGTGTGTGCCGAGTGCGGAGCCGAGGCGCCGAAGTGGCAGGGTCGCTGCCCGGCGTGCGCAGCCTGGAACAGCCTGAGCGAGGACGTGCTCCGCCTGGCCGGCCGCAAGCCCGCATCGCTCACCGCGGGTGCGACCACAACGCCGATGGAGACGGTGATGGCCGTCCCGGCGCGGATTCAGCCCACTGGGTCGCTCGAAGTCGACCGCGTCCTGGGAGGGGGGATCGTTCCCGGCAGCGTCGTGCTGCTTGGTGGTGACCCTGGCATTGGGAAGTCCACCATCGCGCTGCAGATGTCGCACAGCTGCGGCGAGGAGGTGTCACCGGCGCTGTATTGCTCCGGTGAGGAGTCGCTTGAGCAGCTTGCCCTGCGAGCTCGGCGGCTTGGGTGCACCGGTGCCAGGGTTCGCCTGCTCGCGGAGTCCGACGTGGACACCGTGATCGCGACGATCGAAGCAGAGCGCCCCTCCCTGGTCGTGGTCGATTCGGTCCAGACGCTCCGCGACGCGGGCACGCCGGGCCCGCCGGGAAGCGTCTCCCAGGTTCGCGCCGCGGTGCTGCGCATGAGCGAGGTGGCCAAGAGCACCGGGGTGCCGGTGCTTCTCGTGGGCCACGTCACCAAGGAGGGCGCCATCGCCGGCCCGCGGACCCTGGAGCACATGGTCGACGTGGTGCTCTACCTCGAGGGCGAGCGCCTCGGCGAGCACCGGATGCTCCGAGGCATCAAGAACCGCTTCGGCGCGACCGGCGAGGTGGGGTTGCTCACCATGGAGCGTGACGGGATGCGCGATGTCGCGGCGCCGAGCCGAGGCATGCTCGACGCGGCGTCGCTCGGTGCCTCGGGCAGCGTGCTCACGATCACCTGCGACGGGCTCCGGCCGATGGCAGTCGAGGTGCAGGCGCTGGCGGTCGCCTCTCCCTTCCCGTTGCCGAGGCGGACCGCCTCGGGATTCGACCTCAACCGGCTGCATCTCCTGCTCGCGGTGCTTGCCAAGCGAGCCGGCGTCCGCGTCTCCAAGCTCGACGTATTCGTCAACGTGGCCGGAGGGATCCGGCTCGCCGACCCGGGTACCGATCTCGCGATGGCCCTCGCGATCGCCGGTTCAGACAATAACCGGGCGATCTCGCGGCACTGCGCGGTGATCGGTGAGCTCGGCCTCGGCGGTGAGGTCCGCCGGGTAGCCCGGACCGAGGTGCGCCTCGCCGAGGCGGCTGCCGTCGGGATGGAGGCCGTGATCCTGCCCGAGAGCTATCGCGGTGCAGTTCCCGAGAGCCTTCGCTGTCATCGAGTCTCCACCTTGATCGGGGCGGTTGCACTACTCGGGTGACCGTCGTGTCGCGCCGCATTTCGGCGCAGAGATCGTGTGGTTCAATCGGCGAGATGCACCCGCACGCCGATCGAACGATCCGTCGGACCCGAAATCTCTCCCGGATCATCGGGGCCGGAGTCGGCTTCGTCTTCGGCGTGCTCTACGGGGTGTTCATCCTCTCCGGAACTCCCGGGGTGCTCACCCAGAACACCACCATCGCCGGAGCCGCCCTGCTCGCGGCCGGCGCAGCCGGAGCGGCCTCGCTCGCCCTCGCGGCCCCGCTCCTCACGATCGAGCCGTACCTCTGGCTTGAGCGCACCCTCGAGGACGCCCCGGCGGGCCAGATCATCGGCGCCCTGATCGGCCTCATCGCCGCGCTGCTGATCGCGACGATGCTCGCCGTCCTCCTGAATCCGCTGCCCTACGGCCTCGGCGTGCTCCTCTCGCTCGGCCTCGCGACGGTCCTCGTCTATGTGGGGGTTCGAACAGGGAGCCGCCGCCGCGATGCGCTCGGGGTCTTCTTCGGCAGATCCGCCACGGTGGACATCGACGAGGGCGGACCCGCGCCGCTCGACGGCCAGCCGGTCCTTGTTGACACGAGCGTGCTCATCGACGGGCGCATCGTCGACGTCGCGGCAGCCGGCTTCGTCCCCGGCCGTCTCCTGATCCCGGGATTCGTGCTCGAGGAGCTCCAGCGCGTCGCCGATTCCGCCGATCCGTTCCGCCGGCAGAAGGGCCGCCGCGGGCTCGGCGTCGTCGACGCCCTCCAGAAGTCGGACGACGTCGTCTGCGAGCTGGTGGATCTCGACTTCCCGGGGACACCGGATGTGGACGCCCGGCTGGTCAAGCTCGCCCGCGCCCGCGGCGCCTCGCTGATGACCCAGGACTACAACCTCAACCGTCTCGCCCAGATCGAAGGCGTCCGGGTGCTGAACCTGAACGACCTGGCCAACGCCGTCAAGCCCATCGTGGGCGCCGGCGAGAGCGTGGCGATCACGATCGTGAAGGAGGGCAAGGAGCCCCACCAGGGCGTCGGGTACTTCGAGGACGGCACCATGGTCGTCGTGGAGAACGGCCGCGACCACGTCGACGAGACGGTGACGGTTACCGTGACCACCGTGCTCCAGACCACCGCGGGCCGGATGATCTTCGCCTCGATCGCCGCAGACGATTCGATCAAGCCTCAGGCGCTCCGGCCGGTTCGCGCCAAGGTCGCGCAGCGCTGAGCAGCGCCCTCATCGTCCCCGCCTTCGGCCGTGGCGTCCGGGCGGGGGAGGACAAGCTCTGGGCGGTCGTCGCCGGGAGGCCGGTGCTCTGGATCACGCTGCGGTCCATCGCCGCTGCGAACTGCTTCGACCTCATCGCCATCGCCGCGCCGAGGGCTCGATGGGATCAGATCCGGGGCATCGCCACCGAGCACGGGCTCTCGGATGTCGTCCTCCTCGAGGGCGGCGAGCGCCGCCAGGACACCGTCACCGCCTCGATGGATCGGTGCGTGGGCCACGCCTGGATCTCCGTGCACGACGCTGCGCGCCCGCTCACCCCACCCGAGGTCTTCCGGGCCGTGCTCGATGCGGCGCGGGCTGATGGAGCGGCAACCGCCGGGGTACCCTGCGTGGACACGGTGAAGCAGGTGCAGCACGGCCGGGTCGCGGCCACCCTCGATCGTTCCTCGATCATCGCGGCGCAGACGCCCCAGTCATTCGGCGCCGATGTCCTGCGCCGAGCACATCTGAACGCGGCAGCACGCGGGATCGCGGCGGCCGACGACGCCGCGCTCGTGGAGGCGATCGGGGAAACGGTCACGGTGGTGCCCGGCGATCCGCGCAACTTCAAAGTCACATTTCCGCAGGACCTCGTCCTGCTCCGTTCGCTACTCGAGGAGGAGGTCCGATGACCCCGCGGATCGGTCACGGCATCGATGCCCACCGCTTCATCCCCGGACGGCCGCTGATGCTCGGCGGTGTCCTTGTTCCCTACAGCCGCGGCCTGCTCGGCCACTCCGACGGTGACGCGGTCGTGCACGCGCTCGTCGACGCCATCCTCGGCGCGTCAGGGCTCGGCGACATGGGCAAGCACTTTCCCTCCGGTGACCCGCACTGGAAGGACACGTCGGGCTGCGAGTTCCTCACGATCGTTGCCGACAAGCTTCGCGAGGAGGGATGGACCATCACCAGCGCCCACGTCATCGCGATCGCCGAGGAGCCCCGGCTCTCGGCGCATCTCGGCCCGATGTCGGACGCGATGTCGAAGGCCCTGGGCCTCGAGCCGGGAACCATCGCGGTCGGCGCGACCACCACCGACGGGATGGGATTCTCCGGCCGCAGTGAGGGAATCGCCGCGTCGGCGACGGTGCTGCTGGAGCGTCAGTGACCCTGCTGCTGCACGACACGATGAGCCGTGAGCTCGTCGCGGTGGAGCCGATGGAGCCGGGGCACGTCCGCATGTACACGTGCGGCCCCACGGTCTGGAATCGAGTCCACATCGGCAACTTCCGGACGTTCATCTTTGAGGACGTGCTCCGGCGCTGGCTCGACCGTCGCTTCGCGAAGGTCACCCACGTGATGAACCTCACCGACGTCGACGACCGGATCATCAGGAACGCCGTCGAGCACGGGCACACCCTCGATGAGGAGACCGCGCAGTGGATCACGGCGTTCGAGGAGGATCGCGACAGGCTCGGGATCCGGCCGGCGCACCACTACCCGCGGGCGACCGAGTACATCGAGCAGATGGTCGACCTCATCGAACGACTCGAGACCGCCGGGGCGGCGTATCGCACCGACGGCAGCTCCTACTTCCACATCGCGGCGTTTCCGAACTACGGCAAGCTGAGCGGCGCCAGCGCGGAAGGCCTCGTGTCCGGTGCGAGCGGCAGGATCGATGCCGACGACTACACCAAGGAGGACGTCCGCGATTTCGCGCTCTGGAAGGCCGTCTCGCCCGACGAGATCGGCTGGGACACGCGAATCGGACGTGGCCATCCGGGCTGGCACATCGAGTGCTCCGCGATGAGCATGACCTTGCTCGGCGAGAGCTTCGATATTCACTGCGGCGGTGTCGACAACATCTTTCCCCACCACGAGAACGAGATCGCGCAGTCCGAGGCCGCGACCGGCGTGCGCTTCGTGCGCATCTGGTGCCACAGCCAGCACCTGCGCGTGAGCGGCGAGAAGATGGCCAAACGGCTCGGCAACTTTGCCACCGTGCGTGATGTGCTCGAGGAGGGCGCGAGCGCGGCGTCGCTGCGCTATCTGCTCGCCGCGCGCACCCACTATCGCAAGCCGCTCGATTATTCGGACGAGCTGCTCGCGGACAGCACTGTCGCGGTGCAGCGTCTCGTCGATTTCCAGACCCGGGTTGAAGCGCTGCACACCGTCGAGGAGGAGCGAAATCCGCGCGACGAGGCGATTCTCGCGTCGGTCCGCGGCATGCGCATCGGTTTCGACGAGGCCATGGACGACGATCTCAACCTCCCCGAGGCGATGGGCATCGTCTTCTCCGGCCTCCGCGACGTCAACCGAGAGCTCGACGCCGGTCCTGTGAGTGCGCAAACGCAACGCACGCTCCAGCATCTGCTCGACGAGGTCGACGACGTGCTCGGTGTGCTGGCGCTGGTCGCCCGCGATCGCCAGGCGGAGCCGGATGCCGAGGAGCAGCGCTGGCTCGACGAGCGCGCGGCCGCGCGGGCCGCCCGGGACTTCGGCCAGTCCGACCATCTCCGTGTCCAGCTCGCAGGTCGTGGCATCGAGGTGGAGGACACACCGCAGGGGCAGCGATGGAAGCGGACATCGCCGCGCCGCGCCTGAGCCGGTGGACATCCTCTACGGGCGCAACCCGGTGCTGGAGGCGCTCCGTGCGGGCCGCCCGGCACGCAAGATCGTGGTCGCGAGTGCGATCCGTCCCGAGGCGCGCCTGACGGAGATCCTCGAGCATGCCGAGGCACGCGACATCCTCATCGAGGAGGTGTCGCGCCAGCGGCTCGACGACATCGCTCATACCGAACATCACCAGGGCGTCGCTGGATACTTCCACGCCCGCGCTGCGCTGACGCTGCACGACCTGCTCGATCAGGCGCGACCACCCGCGCTGCTCGTGGTGCTCGACGGGATCCAGGATCCGCAGAACGTCGGCGCCATCGCGCGCAGCGCGGAGGCGTGCGGCGCCGATGGCATCGTGGTACCGCGTCACCACGCGGCGCCGCTGACGGCGGCGGCAGCGAAAGCTTCAGCCGGAGCCACCGAGCACCTGCCGATGGTGACCGTGCCCAATCTCTCCCAGGCACTCGAGGTCATCGGTGCCGAGGGCATCTGGCGGGTCGGGCTCGACGCCGACGCGCGCGATCGCTACGACTCGGTGAACCTCGCGGGACCTGCCGCGATTGTCGTCGGCGCGGAGGGTGCGGGCATGCGACGCCTCACTCGCGAGCATTGCGATGTGCTCGTGTCGATTCCGATGATGGGCCACGTTGCGTCGCTCAACGCGGGAGCGGCAGCCGCCGTGCTGCTCTTCGAGGTCCAACGGCAGCGCGGCTTCGCGCCGCGCTGACGCGAGGAAGGACACGCGCGATGCAGGCGCTCATCGTCGACGGCTACAACATCATCCACGCGTGGCCCGCGCTGCACACGACGCTGCGTGAGCGCGGTCTCGAGGATGCGCGCCGCCAGCTGGTGAGTGCGCTGGGCGAGTATGCGGCACAGACGGGGATCGCAGTGACCGTCGTCTTCGACGCGCACGTGCGTCCGGGTGCCATTCCGTCCACCGAGAAGTTCGACGGCGTGACGGTGCTGTTCGGGTCCAAGCGAGCATCCGCCGACCACGTCATCGAGCGAGCGGCGTACAAGGCATCGCAGCGCGGCGAGGGAGCGGACGTCGTGGTCGCGACCGATGATCGACTCGAGCGCGACGTCGTCGGCGCGATGGGGGTCGCGACCATGGGAGCGCGAGCGCTCGAGGCCGAGGTTGCGAGGGTGGCCGGCGGTGTGGACACCGAGACGCGGCGGATGCGCGACGACAGCAGGCGGAGCAGCCGTCTCGAGGACGGCCTCGACCCCGAGATCCGCCGCCGCCTCGAACGGATCCGGCGTGGCGAGGACCGCTGAAGGCCGGTCCCCTGAGGGCGTCCGTTAGGCTAGCGACCATGCTGGACTCGCCGTCCCTGCGAGCCAACAGCGTGCGCTACATCGGCACAACCGCGAGCGCGGTCGGTATTCAGGCGCCGACCGCGGGTGTCACGTTTCTCCCGGCGCTCATGGCGGCGATCGTCGGCGACGCGGGGCCGCTCGCGTTTCTCATCGCGCTCGTCGCGATGCTCCTCGTCTCGTACGCGTTCGTCGTGCTCGCCGCCGACTTCGCGTCAGCCGGCTCGGTGTTCGCCTTCAACGGCCGGGCGCTCGGCTACGGCTACGGGTTCATCTCCGCCTGGATGCTGCTCGGCGTGTACATCGCGTACTCGTCTTCGATCTATGCGAGCAACGCCAACTTTCTCGAGAGCCTTGCCGGATCCGCCCACCTCGCGATCACGTGGCAAGTGTTCGCGTTCCTCTTCTGGGCGCTCGCGCTGATCCTTGCCTACCGCCGGATCTCGGTGTCCACGCTGCTGATCTTCGCGCTCGAGGGTGTCGCGATCGTGCTCGTCGCGATCGTCGCGGTGGCGGTGCTGCTCAAGGGTGGATCGGGCGGGCACGGCATCACTGCCGCACCCTTCACGCCGGGCGCTGTCCCGGTCGCGACGATCGGCCTCGGGGTCATCTTCGCGTTCACCGGGTTCTCGGGATTCGAGGTCTCGGCCACACTCGGTGAGGAGACGTCACGCCCGCGGCGTGTGATTCCGGTGTCGATGGTCGCCGCACTGCTCGTCTCCGGCGGCATCTACGTGCTCATGTCCTGGGTCGAGACCATCGCGTACCCGAACGCCGGCGCGCTTGCGACTCAGGCGGTGCCGCTCGTCGACATCGCCGGCCGCTACGTCGCCCCGGCGATGGGCACGATCATCAATATTGCCGCCCTCATCAGCGGTATCGGCGCGCAACTCGCCACCGTCAACGGCGCCAACCGCCTGCTCTTCGCTCTCGCTCGCGACGGATTCGGTCCCCGCTGGCTGTCGACGGTGAATCGGCGCGAGCGCTCGCCCGTCGGTGCGCTCGCCGTCGTCGGTGTCGTCAGCATCCTCGCGGTCGTGCCCTTCATGCTCAACGGCACAGCCCCCATCGACGCGTTCTTCTACCTCGCCACCTATGGCGCCGATCTGATCATCATCGCGTACCTCCTCACGTCGATCGCGGCGCTCGTCTGGTCGATACGTCAGCGGCGTGCGAGTCCAGTGCGTGTCGTCGGGCTGGTCGCGGCGATCGCGGTCATGGCGTACATCATCAAGGGCACGGTGTATCCCATCCCCGAGGTGCCGTTCGATCTCTGCATCTACGCGGCAGGGATCACGATCGCAGCCGGCCTCGCGTTCCTGCTGCTGCCGCCGCTGCGCGCAAATCTGTCCCGCTCGCCGCTCTTCGCCGGCGCGACCGCGGACTGAGCCGGATCGTGCCAGTGGTGCCCACGACGCTCAAGCCGCTGCGGGATCGCATCGAGGCTGCCGTCGTCGAATATCGTGACCACGCGTGCCTCGTCCTGCCGGATGCGACCTTGAGTTTTGGCGAGGTCGACCGCCTGGCGAATGCGACGGCCAATGCACTCATCGAAGGCGGCGTTGCGGAGGGGAACGTCGTCATGACGCTCTGCGACAACGGCGTCGCGCTGGTGGCGACGTGGTTCGCGTGCATGAAGATCGGGGCAGTGTTCGCGCCCCTCAACGCGTCACTCAGCGGCGCTCCGCTGGCGCATGTCATGTCCCGGGCGAACGGTCAGGTTCTCGTCTGCGACGCCGCGCTCGCAGGCGCCGCCCGAACCGCATCGAGCGGTCTCTCGTCGCCGCCGCTCATCCTCTTCGCGGGTGGGCGGGCCGGCTCCGGGCTCACGAGCTTCGACCAGGCGATCGCCGCAGCGGACATCGCGCCTCCGCCACCACTCCCGGCGAATCCGGCCGCGCCAGCCCGGCTCATGTTCACCTCCGGAACGACCGGCGAATCCAAAGGGGTGCTCTGGAGCCGCAACGCGGAAACCCTGCACGCCGTCTGCTACGGGGAGGAGTTGGTGCGCACCGCGCCCGGGGAGACCGTGTACACGTGTCTGCCGCTCTTCCACGTCACCGCGCAGGGCACGCTGCTCGGGACCATGCTGCGCGGCGGGCGCGTAGTCGTCGACCGGCGTTTCGAGCCGCTCCGGTTCTGGGCGCGCACCCGTGCGGTCGGTGCCGTGTTCTTTCCGTACGTGGGAACGATCATCAGCACACTCATGGCCCGGGCGCCACGCCGCAACGATCTCGATAACCCGGTCCGCCGTGCCATGGGCAGTGCGACGCCGACGGGTCTCTGGGAGGTGTTCGAACGTCGCTTCGGCGTTGCCCTGGAGGACGTCTGGGGACAGACCGAGACCGCATCGTGCTGGACGTACGCGGGTTCCACGGGGCCGGTGCCCGGGACCGTCGGCGTTCCATGCGATCGGTTCGAGGTCCGGATCGTGCGCGTAGGCGGCGCCGCAGCCGCAGCAGGTGAGACCGGTGAGTTGTGGATCCGCCCGCGCGAGCCGCACGTGATCTTTGAGGGATACACGGAAGCCGGCGTGAGCGCGGCCGACGTGACCGACGACGGCTGGTACCGCACCGGCGATCTGCTTTCGCGCGGCGACGGCGACCTGCTCAGCTTCCGCGGCCGGCTTCGCGAGGCCATCAGGCGCCGGGGCGAGACGATCGCTCCTGCGGAGATCGAGGCGGTCGCAATGCAGCTTCCCGGCGTCCGGGAGGCGGCGGCCATCGGCGTCCCGGCGGACGACGGCGTCGAGGATGAGATCCTGCTCTGCGTGGTCCTCAATGAGCATTCGTCGGTGACCCCGGCAAGCCTGCACGCGTCCCTGAACGCTGAGCTGCCGAGGTTCATGGTGCCGCGCTTCATTCGTGTCGAAGAGAAGCTGCCCAAGACCGCGACCACGCGGGTCCGGCGCGTCGCGCTGCGCGAAGTCGGTCGCGCCGGGGCGTGGGATGCTCGCGAACGGCGGGCTCGCCATGGCTGACGCGCCGCGCCGCGTCGTCGTGACCGGCATGGGGGCGGTGTCGCCGGTCGGCAACAGTGCACCCGAAAGCTGGGGGTCGCTCCGCGCCGGGCGGAGCGGCATTGCGCCGATCACCCACTTCGACGCCTCGCCGCTCCCCGTGCGGATTGCCGGCGAGGTCAAGGGGTTCGATGCAGCCGCGATCTTCGGGACCAAGGAGGCGCGCCGGGGCACACCGCACGTGCACTTCGCGATGGCCGCGGCTCGCGAGGCCGTCCTCGGCTCCGGTCTCGACATTGCGGCTCACTCCACCGACGTCGGCGTCCTGATAGCGTCCGGAATCGGGGGGCTGGAGGTCATCGAGAAGACCACGCGCGTCCTCGATGCCGAGGGAGCGCGGCGCGTGTCACCGTTCGCCGCCGCCATGGCCCTGGTTGACATGGCTCCCGGCATGGTTTCCATCGATCTTGGCGCCCGCGGGCCGAACATGGCCGTAGTCAGCGCCTGCGCCTCGGGAGCCGACGCCATCGGCCAGGCCGCCAACTGGGTGCGACAGGGTGATGCGGTGGCGGTGCTTGCCGGCGGCACGGAGGCGGGGATCACCTCGACCGGGATCGCGATGTTCGCCGCGGCTCGCGCGCTCTCCGCGCGCAACGACGACCCGGCGCATGCGTCGCGACCCTTCGACCGCGATCGCGACGGCTTCGTGGCCGCGGAAGGATCAGCGGTGCTCGTTCTGGAGGAGCGCGAGCACGCGCTCGCGAGAGGCGCCACGATTCACGCGGAACTGCTGGGATATGCGGCGTCCGCGGATGCGTATCACATCACTGCTCCGGAGCCCAGCGGTGACGGCGCGATCCGCTGCGTGCGCCGGGCGCTCGAGCGCGCCGGTGTGCGCGTCGAGGATATCCAGTACATCAATGCCCACGGCACCGGGACGCCGCTCAACGATCTGGCGGAGACGCGGGCGATCAAGCAGGTGTTCGGCGCGTCGGCGTACACCGTGCCCATCTCCTCGACGAAGTCGATGACCGGGCATATGCTCGGCGCCGCAGGAGCGTTCGAGGCGATGGTGACCATTCTCGCCATGCGCGACGGCTTCCTCCCGCCGACGATCAACCTCGAGAACGCGGACCCGGAGTGCGACCTGGATTACGTGCCGAACGTCGGCCGCGAGGTGCAGGCGCGGCTCGCGATCACGACATCATTCGGATTCGGCGGCCACAATGCGTGCCTCGTGTTCGCGGGGGGACCGACCCCGGCGTGAGCGACTCGTTCGACCTCGCCGTCATCGGGGGAGGGACGGCGGGGCTCGTGGCGGCACAAACCGCGGCGCACCTCAGGCGACGCGTTGTCCTGATCAGCGATGGACCGCTCGGCGGCGAGTGCACGTGGAACGGGTGCGTGCCCTCGAAGGCGCTGATCGAGGCGGCGTCGGTGCGTCACACGGCGGCGACCGCGGATCGACTCGGGATCCATGTCGGTGACGTCCGTGTCGATTTCCCAGCCGTCATGGATCACGTTCATGACATCATCGACCAGATCGCGCGGTACGAGGACCAGGCGCATCTCGAGGCGGCGGGGGTTGTGGTGCGGCGCGGTCGCGCTGCGTTCATCGACGCACGCACGCTCCAGGTCGGAGACGACCGATACGTGGCCGAGCATGTGGTGGTCTGCACCGGGAGTCGCCCTGCGACTCCCGCCATCGACGGGCTCGACACCGTGCCACACCTCACCAACGAGACGATCTTCGAGCTGCGCGAGCAGCCGCAACGCCTGCTGGTTCTCGGTGCCGGAGCGGTCGGGCTCGAGCTCGCGCAGGCCTTCGTCCGGCTGGGGACGGAGGTCGACGTCATCGACGTTGCTGCGACGTTCCTGCCGCACGAGGACCCTGAGATCGCCACCGTGATGCGTGGCATCCTCGAATCGGAGGGCATCCGCTTCCATCTCGGTGCGACGCCGCAACGCGTTGTTCGCACCGGCGGCGATGTCGAGATCGTCGTCGCCGACGCCGACGGCGAACGCACGCTGACGGGTGACCAGCTGCTTGTGGCGACGGGGCGAAGCGCCAATGTTGCCGGCCTTGGGCTCGAGACGACCGGCGTGCGCGTGGGGGAACGTGGGATCGCAGTCGACGCACACCTGCGCACGTCCGTCAGCGGCGTGTTCGCGGCCGGCGATGTCACGGGGACGCTGCCCTTCACGCATGTCGCCGCATACCAGGGGCGGCTTGCGGCGCATAACGCGCTTGCCCGTCGGCAGGCGGCGTCGTATCGCGTGATTCCGTGGGTCATCTTCACCGACCCCGAGATCGCCCACGTCGGGCTCACCGAGCCGGAGGCGCGGAGCGCGCACGGCGAGAGTGTGCGCGCGGTCACCCTGCCGTTCACCGCGGTCGATCGCGCGGTGATCACCGGCCGTCCGCGCGGGCTCATCAAGGTCATCACCTCGGGGCGGCCGGTGCTCGGGCACGCCGGCGGCGGCACGATTCTCGGTGCGCACATCGCCGGTCCTTGTGCCGGTGAGTTGATCCACGAGTTCGTCGTGGGGATGCAGGTGCACGCGTTCGCCGGGAGGCTGGCGCAGGCGATCCACGCCTATCCGTCGATGTCGGTCGGGGTCCAGCAGGCCGTCGCCCGGTTGTTCGAGAGTGGCCGCGCGACGGCCGGCGAGCTGCGAGAGGACCTGGCGCCGTAGCGCGTCAGGCGGCGGTCGACACGACCCGATCGAGTGCGGCTTTGATGATCCCGTAGCACTCGCAGGACACCGACTCGAGTCCTTCGCGATCGACGATGGTGACGCGGCCGCGGTGATACCGGATCAACCCCGCGGACTGGAGGAGGCCCGCCGAGAGCGTCACCGTTGCGCGACGCGAGCCGAGCATCTGGCCGAGGAATTCATGGGTTATCGGGAACGTGTCGGTGCCCACCCGGTCGTGGCTCATGAGCAGCCAGCGGCTGAGCCGCTCCTCGTTGGAGTGGAGGCGGTTGCACGCGGCCGCCTGCGAGATCTGGCCGAAGAGCGCCTGAACGTACTTCTGGACCAGCGCTCGAAACACCGGCATGCGGTCAAGGCCCTTGATGAACTCGATCGCTTCCATACGCAGCGTGCGCCCCGCGACCTGCGAGATCGCCCGGACGGCGAGCGATCCCCCTGGAACCAGCGGTACACCAACGATTCCCTCGTTGCCGATGGTCGCCACCTCGACGATGTTGCCGTCGGCGAGTGGGGTCACCAGGGAGATGACGCCGTCGACCGGGAAGTGTATGAACGGAATCGGCTGCCCAGGGTCGAAGATGACCGTCTTGACGCTGAGATGCCCGGGCCGCAGATGCTGCATCAGCGTCTCCCGCTCGGCTTCCGGGAGCGCCTCGAGCAGGTGGTTTCCTGCCGGCGCGGCCAACGTGTTTCCCTTAGGCATCGGTCGCGTGTGAGGTTACAGCAGACCCGACGAGCGCGGCAACCCGAATGCAGCCCTGCGACTGCGGGGCCAGGTGAACCCGGCGAGCCGCGCAGGCCGGCGGACAGCCGCAGCGTGGCCGGCCCGGCGCTGGAAGTCCCATGGGAGAATCGATCGCCCAGCCGATGTAGCTCAGGGGTAGAGCAACCGCCTTGTAAGCGGTTGGTCGGGAGTTCGAATCTCCCCATCGGCTCCGCTGCTCAATATCCCTCAGATTGAAGGGGTGTCTCACCGACACTACGTCGCGGTCGTCGGCAACGAGCTTGTGCAGGCAGCAGCCGTGGAGCCGAACCGACGCGTGCCAGTCAGCTCGAGTGCGGGTCGCCTCGAGGCGACTGCGACGACCATCGCGGTCACGCACATGAGCGCGACAGCCTGCACGTGACCCGTGGTGTGAAAGAGCGGCGCCTCGAGCAGGTAGGCCACGCCGAGTACCACAGCCCCTGCGACAGCCACCGTCAGATCGCGCCGGCCCACGTCAATCAGCACGGCGCCCATGAGGAGGATATCGGCGCTGAAGACGTGGGGTGAGAACAAGAGTGAAAGGGCGACGCCGATGTCCAATGCCAGCATTGGATCTCGACGAAGGCGACCATGCAGTGGCAATGCCGCGGCCGCGAGAGCGATGCCGAGCCCCGCAACGACGATCCCCCATCCCGAGCCTGCGATGGCGGCTGCGATGCCGGGGAGTCCGTCAGTGAATTGGATCTGCGACTGATTCTGGCTGAGCGTGCCCGTGAGGTGTGCGAGTGTTCCGACGCTGACCACCAAGGCGGAAGTCAGCAACCATACCCCGGCTCCCGCGGCGAGCCCAATCAGTACCGGCCACGCGCGCGCGGCGACCAGCACGATCGGAACCAGCCAGATGTCCTGCGGCTTGACCAGCAGAAATGACAACGCGAGTCCCGCTGCGAATCCGTGGTGTGCACGAGCGAGCAGGTACGCTCCAAGGAGTGCGACCAGCATGAGGCCAACCCATTGCGCGAACAGCAGCGTCTCAAGCCCCGGCAAAGGTGCCACCAGTGCGACGGCGACAACCATGAGGGGCACGCGCAGTTCGATGGAGCCGGCGAGCAATCGTCGCGCCATGAACAGTCCCACGACCAGAGCGGCCGCTTCGATCAGGACGCTGAGCACTGTGTACGCCGACAGAGTCAGGCCGGCCACGGGCTGAACCAGCCAGGCCATGAGTGGGGGATTGTTGAACGCCTCGACACCATTAGCCTGCAAGTGGCCCCCCAGGAGCGCCAGCTGTACCGAACGCTCGGCGGTGGCGCAATACACGCAACCGTGTGCGGCGATGATCCGTCCAGCCGCCTGGAAGACAAGCGCGTCGGTAGCCTGGAGAGCTTGCGCCCCCCGGATCGCCTGCGCGAGAGCTGCTCCGGCCACAACGACCGCCACCAATGCGACCATGCCGGCAGGGAATACGCGTGTCCCGGTATCGCGCGTTCCCCCTGGCCCAATGTGCCTCTTGGCGACAAGCTCATTGGAGTTGTCGGCAACGACATGTTCCTGTGCGAGCGAAATGCCCGGCATGCAAGCCCCCCTGAAACGCCTGCGCCCTTCCTCTCTCAATTTTGGCACGTTTGACGCGATCCACGCCGGCCGCCTCCTCTCGTTCTTCCTGGGGGAGCGCGCTACGAGTGCCGCTCTCGGAACTGCCCATAGACTTCGATCGCCGCAAACGCTACGCTAGTGTCCTGAGCACCTAGGGGGAAGAGGGGATGAAGGTACTGCTCTCGCCGGCTGATCAGAGTCGCGCCCGGCAGTGGCTGGCGGACGTGCATGAGGATCTCGACCTGATCCGGTATCCAACTCGCGTCCAGCTGTTGCGCGCAATCGCCGAAGCAGCGCGCCGAGCGGAGAGTCTTGCCCGCCTGGAAGATGCTCTGGAGCGTCTTCCTTTAGCGGAACGGACGGTCGCGAACGTGCGCGTCGTCGGCCGCCGGGCCTGAGTCGCCGATGACCCATCCCGCCGCGGCCAGGTGGGCGATCTTGCGCGCGAACCCGTCGTCCTCGACGCTTGGGAGCACCTCGGTCGCTGCGTCCATGACGGACGAATCGGCAGCCCCGACCGAGTAGCTCCGGCCCGTCACCCGGAACATCGCCAGGTCGTTCGGCATGTCACCGAAACTGATCGCGGCGGCCGGCGCGAGCCCGAGCGACTCAAGAGCGCGGCGCGTTCCCGTTCCCTTGTCGACACCCTGCGCGGTCACGTCAAGGACCGTCGAACGCCCAACGTGGCTGAGCGCTGCGGAATCCGCCCCCGAGGCGACGAGGGCTGCGATCCGATCGAGATCGCCGTCGCGGTGTCGCACGGCCATGGTGCAACAGGGCGTCTCGGCGAGGGCGGCACTCTCCACGACCATCCGTGTCGGGCCGTGCGGCTGGGTCGGGCTGAGGCGGTAGTACTCATCGGTCATCCGCCACAGGGCGCCGTCGAAGCTGGCGGCGCCGGCGCTCGCATCGACCGCGATCTCGACCACGCGGCGGATTGCAGGCGCCGACATCTCATCCATCCAGATCACGGACTTCTCGTGCGACGACCAGCCGATGGCCCCAGAGCAGCACACGGACATCGTGGTCCGCGTGGCGAGCGCCTGAAAGTGCTCGAGGCCCTGCGGGGTTCGCGCCGTCGCGATGACGAACGCGATGCCCGACCCCCTGACGAGGTCCAGAGCCTCCAGCGTGGCGGTCGAGATCGAGAAATCCGGGCGGACCACGGTCCCATCGAGATCGGTGACCACGGCCCGGATCCTCACGTCGGGCAGCATGATGGCGCAGCCGCCCTCCGACCGAGTGGGTCGCGGCGGGCTCGCCGCCGCGACCCGCTTCGGTCAGCTGAGGTCGAGGGCCGCAGCGCCGACGCGGAGGCGTGCTTGCGCACGAACCCGGGCGTCGATCAGGTGTGCCGAACGGCCGTACAGGAAGACTTCCTCAGCAGCCGGGAGTGCCTCCTCGTGCGCCGGCTGGGTGCGGTTGCGGGTGGCGTCGTCGACCATGTCGCGTGCTCGATCACGAGCGAGTTCCAGGAGTGCGTTCGCATTCATCATGGGTCAGATCCTACTCGGCAATAAGGACAGTATCCGTCCTATATACTGTCGGCGATGGATGTCTCCCTCAGCCGGCTGCTCGCCCTCATCGAACTGCTCCAGGTATACCGCCAGCTCACAGCCGAGGAGATCGCGAGCCGCCTCGAGGTGAGCCCGCGGACGGTCCGCCGATACATCGCCGGCCTTCAGGACATGGGCATCCCGGTCGAGACCGAACGCGGGCCCGCCGGCGGGTACCGGCTCCGGCGCGGCTTCAAGCTGCCCCCGCTGATGCTCAGCAACGAGGAGGCGCTGGTCGTGATCATCGGACTCCTGGCAGCGCAGCGCCTCGGCCTGGCGGCGTCGGGAACGGCGGTTGCAGGCGCCCTGGCCAAACTGGACCGGCTGCTGCCGGAAGCGCAACGCGCTGAGGTCCAGGCGATGCAGGACTTCGTCAGCCTCGGGCTCTCCCCGGTTGCCAGGGACCACGCCGACGCCGAGACGATTCTCCGCCTCGGCACCGCGGCTCGTGATCGGACCGGCGTGCGCCTGACCTACCGCTCGGGTGCCGGCGAGCTGACCGAGCGGCTCGTCGATCCGTATGGGGTCGCGTTCCAGAGTGGCCACTGGTATCTGGTCAGCTGGGACCACTTTCGCGGGGCGATGCGGACCTTCCGCCTGGATCGAATGGTCGCGACCGAGGCCACCACCGAGATCTTCGAGCGTCCGGAGGATTTCGATGCTGTCGCGTACGTTCGACAGGCGATCGGCCAGGCGGTGTACGGGACTCGCTGCGAGGTGTTGCTGGCGCTCACCCCGGAAGAGGCGGCGCGACGCGTCTCGCCGACGGACGGCACGCTCGAGCCGGCCGAGGACGGGACCGTGCTGCGTTTCAGCGCGGACGACCTTGAGTGGGCGGCCGCGTATCTCGCGAGCCTCGAGTGCGACCTCGTGGTCCTGCGCCCTCCGGAGCTGCGCGCCTCGCTACGAACGATCGCAAGGCGGCTGCAGGCGGCGGCGCGACGTCCCGGACGAGCGGTGACCCCGGCGGTGCAGGTCACGTCGTGAGGCAGCCGCTACAGGGCCGTGACACGAGTGGATGGTCTCCCGCAATGTCGCTCGACCAGACTCATGCCATGACCTGTTCCGCCGCTGCCGTGCACCTGGCCACCGATCCCACGGCGCTTCGCCGGTGAAGGTGGTCAACGCGCTCAAGGACGATCTGTCCGAGGCGGATCTGGCCGTGTTCGGGGTCGAGGACCGCGAGGAGATGGCCATGCTCGCCGGCGTCGAATCCTCAGACTCCAGCCTCGCTGCGCTGCCCGATCGAGAAGGGTTTCTGGCCGAGGCGACGCGTCACGTGGCGCATGCCCGCCGCAGCAAGCATCCGCTCTGCCTGGCGCTGGTGGCCTTCGATCACGGCACCAACGGCGATGGTCCCGAGGGGCACGCTGCCGAGGAGAAGTTTCTCCGCGAGGCCACGGCACGCTGGCGCGACGTGCTGCGCACCGAGGATCTCATGGGTCGCTGGGGGGAGGATGCGTTCGCCATCATCCTGCTCAACTGCACCACGGTCAGCGCAGTGCAACTGTGCTGGCGTCTCCGCGAATCGACGCCGGAGGGGCATTCGTTTTCGGCAGGCCTGGTGTCCTATCAGGGGACGGAGACCATCGACGACCTGGTCGGGCGGGCCGAGGAGTGCCTCGCGCAGGCGACCGCCAAAGGCCGCGATCGCACAGTCGCCGAGGGCCTGGTCGACCTCGACTGACCCTCCGTCAACTGCAAACAAAGTGCTTGACGGAGTACCGGATTCGTGGTATATTTCCTTCTAACGCTTTGATCGCCGGGGTGAAAACCCGTCCGGCTCGATCGAGTAAGCAAGAGTTCAGCGGCTTTTCAGCGCGTCCGCGTGAAGACGTGCGAGGCGCGGCGATCGCCCATACTGCGAATCCGGCCGTGAACCGACTGCGGCCATCAGCCAAGAGTGAGCACATGAGTGATTCGCCTCCTCCCGAAGATCCGCCCGACCACGAGAAGAGCCGGTTGCATCGCTTCGAGGACGCCGTCCACGACCGTCTGCTGGCAGCCGAGGTCGCTGCCGAGGAGGCGGCTGGGTTCGGCTCGCTCACCGCTGCCCGAGAGGCTGCCGAGGCCGCCGCCAATCCGGCGCATGAACTCGGCGGCGATGACGAGCCCGAAGCCGAACCCGTCTCCGATCACCCCACGGAATAGGTCACCCCGTCCCGTGTGGTGGGACGAGCGGCAGCCGGGCGGGAGGATTCGGTCGCTCATCTTCATGGGCCACCCGGGTCCGTCGCTCCTCGTCACCGCCGTGCTCGTGGCGATCGCCGGCCTCGCCGGCCGGGGCATTCCCGATGGCACCCGCACGCTCCAACTGATTGGGGCGATGCTGCCGGTCCAGCTCTGCATCGGCGTCATGAACGACGTCGTCGATCTGCCCGCGGACGCTGTGGCCAAGCCCCACAAGCCGTTGGTTCGCGGCGTCGTCTCGCGCTCGACTGCGGCGACGATCGGCGTGCTGCTCGGTGCGATCGGGCTGGGCGCCGCGGCGACGATCAACCTTCCGACACTCGGGCTCGACGCACTGGCGCTCGGCGCCGGCCTCTCCTACGACCTGGGCTTGCGCCGGACGCCGCTGTCGTGGGTGCCGTGGTGGGGCGGCTTGGCCGTACTCCCGCTCGAGGGGTACGCGTCGATGGGCTCGATCCCGTCGCGGCTGCTGGTGCTCCTCCCGCTGTCCGGTCTCATCGCCCTTGGTCTGCATTTCGCGAACGCGCTTCCGGACATCGACGGCGATCGAATCGCCGGCCGGCGCAGTCTCCCGGTGCTCGTCGGTATGAGGGGATCGCAATGGGCGGGTCCGATCTCCCTGGCGGCAGCGGGAGTGCTCGCCGCGGTCCTGGCCGGACCACTCGGACAGGCGGGGCTGGTGTTGTCCTGCGGCGTCGCCGTCCTTGTTGTCGGCGTGCTGTCCGTCGCCGCGACGCGGTCGCGCACGCCCTTCCCCATCCTGGCGGTGACGACGGCTGTCTTCGCGGTCTCGTGGCTGGCATCACTGCCGCGAACCTGACTTCGCAGCGGGCTACTCCACCCGGCGCTGGAAAATCACCACGCACAATGCGACCGACACGAGCAGGATCCCGGCGGTCCATGCGAGCGCAAACCAGGGGCTCGACCCCACCGGCTGGCCGAGAAGGTAGCCGCGAATCGACTGGATCACCGGCGTCACCGGCTGATCGGACGCGAAACCGTGGAGCCATATCGGCATCGATCGGATGGGCACGAAAGCGCTGCTGGGATAGGGGAGAAACGAGAGCAGGAACGTGAAACCACTTGCTCCTTCCGGTGACTTCGCCAGGAGGCCCACCGCCGCGGACAACCATGAGATGGCAAGGATGAACATCAGCAGGATGCCGGCTGCCGCAAGCCACGTCGCAACGTCGGCGTGCGGACGGAAACCGATGAGCAGCGCAACTCCGAGCACCAACACGGTGGAAACCGCGTTGCGCACCACGCTCGCGACGACGTGGCCGCCGAACACGGCTGCGCCGCTGACGTCCATCGAACGGAAGCGGTCGATGATGCCGGTGGTCATGTCATTGCACACGCTCACGGCCGTCATCGCCGAACCGAATCCTGCGCAGAGGACGAGCACCCCCGGGACGACGTAGGTGACATACGCGGTGCCGGTGTTGATGGCGCCGCCGAAGAGATAGACGAAGATCAGCATCAGCAACACGGGTAACGCGACCGAGGTGAAGAGCCCCTCGATGTTGCGTCGCGACATGCGCAGCGAACGCCCCGACATGGTCAGCCAATCCCGAATCGGCGCGCCGAGATTCGGTCCCCGCGCAGGGCGGGCGGTGAGAACGGCTCTGTCAAGCAACTTCGAGTTCCCTTGTCGCGTCAACTGCTGCGTGGCCGGTCAGGGCCATGAAAACGTCGTCCAGCGTCGCCCCGTTCACAACGAAACTCTTGACGTCGCAACGCTCCGGGTCGACCTCGTCGAGTAACGCTCGCGCGTGCGCAGCACTGCCGTCGGTGGCGACACCGAGCACGAGCCGGTCGCGGTCGGCTGAGATCGCGCGAGTGCCGAGCCTCGCGGCAACGGCCGCAAACGATGACGTGTCGGAAAGCGTGAGATCGAGGCGTTGGTCCGTGAAGCGTGCCTTGAGCTCCGCCGGTGTGCCTGCGGCCACAACATTGCCGCGATCGAGGACGGCGATGTGATCCGCGAGCCGGTCGGCCTCGTCGAGGTACTGCGTCGTGAGAAAGATGGTGATCCCGGACCCGGCCAGGCCCGTGATGATGTCCCACGTCGCCGAGCGCCCACGCGGGTCGAGCCCGGTTGTCGGTTCATCGAGAAAGATCACCGACGAGCTCCCGACGAGGCTCGCCGCCACGTCGAGGCGCCGTCGCATCCCGCCCGAATACGTCGCAACCCGCCGGCGGGCGGCGCCAGCCAGATCGAACTCCTCGAGCAGGCTCCGACTGCGTGCCCGTGCCGCGCGTGCGGAGAGGCCGGACAGCCGGCCCATCATCGTCAGGTTCTCCTCGCCGGTCTGGAGCGCATCAAGCGCGGTGAACTGGCCGGTGAGGCTGATCCTGCGGCGGACCGCATCGCGATCCCGGACGACATCGAATCCCGCGACACGTACCTTCCCGGCGTCGGCATGGGTGAGGGTCGCGAGGATGCGTACGGTCGTGGTCTTGCCGGCTCCGTTGGGGCCGAGCAGGGCAAAGATGGTGCCGGGACTCACCGCCAGGTCGATCCCTCCGAGAACGGTGTCCGGGCCGTATCGCTTCTCAAGCCCGGTGACCTCAATCGCCAGTTCGCTGTTCATACGCATGCTCCGCTTCGTCGTGCTGAATGCGTCGGCTGTACGCCGTAGTGCGTACACTGTACATGAGCATGGTGATCCATTGTCAAGTTGGAAGATCAGGAGTAGTGCACTAGTGCGCCGGAAGGCACGTCCGAGCACGCTGCGGGCACCGTCGGCGAATGCACCGCCAACATCGCCGCCTTCAACCGCTCCACGATATCCGCGGAGTGCACTAGTACAGCTGACGTCAGCTATGGTTGCTGTGTGACCACCGCCGTCACTCCGTCGGTCCGCATTGCCGCCGTCATCCGGAGCCGCATCACGACCGGAGCACTCCGTCCCGGTGATCGCGTGCCGTCGACACGCGAGATCACGAAGGAGTGGGGCGTGGCGATGGCGACAGCCACCAGAGCCCTTGCCCTGTTGCGCAACGAAGGCGTCGTCTCGACCAGACCGGGCGTCGGCATGATCGTCGCGTCCTCCGAGGGCAAGAGCGCGCCCATCCCGAGCACCTCACCTCGACGTGAACGCGAGCAGGATCCGGAACTGACGGTTGAGAAGGTCGTGCGCGCAGCCATCCACATCGCCGACATGGAGGGTCTGCCGGTGCTGTCGATGCGCCGTGTTGCCAGCGGCCTCGACATCGCAACCATGACCCTGTATCGCTTCGTGCCGAGCAAGTACCACCTCGTGGTGATGATGGCCGACGCGGTTTTCGCTGAGTGGCCACCGCCGCAGCCACCACCGGATGGTTGGCGAGCCTGCCTGGAGCTCATGGCGCGCCGGCACTGGGCCATGTACAAGCAACATCCGTGGGTGGCGCAGGTGATCTCGTTCACACGTCCGGAGCCGACGCCGCACGCACTGCCAAACACCGAGTGGACCCTCAAGGCACTCGAGGGACTCGGGCTCGATCCCTCGACGATGCTCTACGTTGCGGTCACCCTCTTCAGCTACGTGCGTGGCACCGCCATCAACCTCGACTCCGAGGCTGAGGCCGTGCGCGATACCGGTCTCACCGACGAAGAGTGGATGCAGACCCAGGAGGCGAGGATGGCGGCAATCACGCTCTCCGGTGCGTTCCCGACACTCGCGCGCGTCGTCGAGAAGGACATTGACTTCAATCTCGAATCGTTCTTTGAATTCGGGCTCCAGCGGTTGCTCGACGGTATGGCTGCGCAGATGCCGTGAATGTGGAACGGATCTGCCGTCCGCTCTGATTCCGGTACAGCGCTTGGTACCATCGCCACCCGTGCCCAAGTAGCTCAGTGGTAGAGCAACGCCTTGGTAAGGCGTAGGCCGTGAGTTCAATCCTCACCTTGGGCTCCAGCTCCCTCGTCTGATCGAGAGTTGAGTTGCAGCAAGGAAACTTTCACCAAGCTCTCGCGCACCCCAAAAGACCTCAAATGCGTTGGCCTGGGCTTTTCGGCCAACTTACCAAACTTATGTACCCTAAATTTGAGATAATGGGAGCATGCCTCAAGCGCCAGTGCGACCCCGCCGCAAGGCCGGCGACTGGAAGACCGTCCCGGTCCCGAGGCCCTCGATGGGGACCACCTGGGACGACGCGGTGGCCGCCTTCCTTCGCGACGCCCGCGCTCGCAACTGCAGTCCCGCCACGCTCACGGGCTACAGCGGCTATCTGACCGGGCCTCGAGCACGCCAGTTCGTCAAGGACTTTCGGATCGAGAGCGTCGCTGACGTGACCCCCGAGGCGCTGAGGTCCTTCCAGATGGAGCTGCTCGACGCGGGCCTCTCGGCCGGCACCGCGGCGACCTTTCATCGGATCCTGCGCAACTTCCTGGGCTTCTGCCGACGCGAGGGATTCGGAGTCCCCGAACAGACCCTCAGGATTCCGGCCCCGCTGCAGCCGGTCATCGCTCCCGAGATCTTCAGCGATACCGATGAGCGGGAACTGCTGGAAGCCTGTCGCAACGAACGAGACAGGCTGCTCATCGAGTTCATGATCAGGACGGGCCTGCGACGTTCCGAAGTCCTCAACGTGCGCGTTGACGACATCGTGGATGGCAACGACGGTGCCTACGTGCGCGTCCGCCAGGGGAAGGGGCGCAAAGACCGCATCGTGCCCCTGGACACGGCTCACGACCGCTTTTCGCGGAAGCTCCTTCGCTACATCCGGACGAGTCGCCCGCAGGACGCAGGCGATCCGCACCTCTGGCTCTCGACGCGGCGGAATGCGCACACCGGCACATACACACCGTTCGACGTCCGCGGACTGACGTCGATGTTGCAGCGGCTGAGCGAGGCCACGGGCATCCATGCGCATCCGCACAAGTTCCGGCATACGTTCGCATCGCGCGCCCTCGCCGCCGGAATCGACTCGCTGGTTCTCCAGCGTGCTCTTGGGCATACGACGCTTGCGATGGTCAATCGCTACGTCCACTTCCAGAGCAGCGACATGCTTCGCGCATGGCAGGCGCGGTCGGATTAGCGCCGCGACCCGCGTCGCCCGGCTGCAGTCGCTTCCCAGCGCGAGCGTCGCGCCATCGATGGGGGAGCTACGCGCTCGTCGCTGATGGCGAGTTGCGAGAGCGGTCGTGCCTGTCGGTGCCTTCCGACCCTGGCATGCCGATCCACGCATCGAGCTCCGGGACCACCGGTACCGCAGCCACCGCCCTCGATAGCTTCAGCGCGGTCGCGACATTGACGGGATCTCCTCGTGCCGCCGCGCTCGCTGTCGCCAGCGCAATGCCCGCCCCGCGTGCCACTGCGGTCAATGTGAGACCGCGGATCTGCACCGCGCGCGTGAACTCGGGGCCGAACCGGAACCGAGTTCTCACGGAAACCCGAGCGTCGCTTGCGGAGGTACACGACGACGGCTGGACGGAGCGTCGTCGGTCGTCTGTGGCGCTGTCCCGAGCCACTCTACCGATGGTCGCGTCTGTAGCGTCGCTGTCACCATCACTCGAATGATGACGGCCAAACGCTTACTCACTGCTTACAGTTTGCCAGGCAATCGATCGTGTCAAGTCCGGCAGATACTTGACACCGCAGATCCAAGAGATGCTTGACGGTGTGCGGCGCGTCCGGCTCATGCTTGACACAGCCGGTCTCCCTCAGTTCGTCATCTGGCCCGCCTGGTCGCGGTTCCGGTGGGAAAGGTCGTCGAGTGCGACTGAGGCCGGCCGCTCCGGATAACAGCGACGTCGGCCTACCGGTTCGGGTTGGCCAAGGGCGGTCGACATCCTTTCTCGACCAGGTACGAAAAGGAAAGGATAGCCTCTAACCTTTCCTTTTCGGGTATCATGGCGATAGGCTAAGGACTAACCTTACCAATTGGGCGCTAAGAGGAAAGGATATGCGCGGCAGATATGAGCCCGGACTCTGGGAGTGGAATCCTGGCATCTACGCCCCAGCCCGCAATAGGAAGAGCTGTCGTTACGACGCGTTCGTTCCCGACTTGATCAGCGAATCCGAGATAGAACTGCCAGGTGCCCTCGCCGGGATAGTGTCCGACGCCGAGCAAGCGATTGCTCACCTAAACAGCGCGGCGCGCCCGGAACTCCTGCCTCTTGCCCGCCTTCTTCTCCGCACCGAGTCGATCGCCTCGTCCAAGGTCGAGGGCCTCCAGGTTGAAACCCGACAACTGGCGCGTGCCGAAGCCAAACAAGACGTCGGGCGATCTATAGGCCCCGAATCGGCCGAAATCCTCGCCAACATCGATGCGATGCAGCTCGCCATCGAGCGCGCCGTGGGAACTGAGGAACTCACCGAAGCCGACCTTCTGGACGTCCATCGGCTGATCCTCAAACGGTCCCGCACGCCAAGGCTCGCGGGTCATTTCAGGGAGGCCCAGAACTGGATTGGCGGCAATGACTACAACCCATGTGGGGCAGATTTCGTGCCGCCTCCGCCCGAACAGCTTCCGACCCTGCTTGCCGATCTCTGCCGCTTCTGTAATGACGATGCGTTGCCACCGATAGTGCAGGCTGCAATCGCCCACGCCCAATTCGAAACGATTCATCCGTTCGAGGACGGCAACGGGCGAACCGGGCGCGCGCTAGTTCAAGTGATTCTTCGGCGGCGTGGCTTGGCTCCGACCTTCGTACCACCGCTCAGCGTCGTGCTTGCTCATGACAAGGAACGGTACATCGGCGGACTTACTGTTTATAGAGAGGATCGATTGGCCGAGTGGATTGAGATATTCGCCTCAGCGAGCGTACGCGCGGCGCAGTTGGCCGAGCGCTACATCGATTCTGTAGACAAGTTGCAGCGGCTCTGGCGCGAACAACTTCGAGCGAAGTCGCGACCCCGCTCTGACGCTGCAGCCTGGGATCTCATTAAGGTGCTGGCCGCTCACCCCGTTGTCACGGTACCCGTCGCGGTTGCCGCGACCAACCGAACGAGGCCGGCCGTAGCAAACGGTCTGGAGGAATTGGAAGCCGCCGGCGTTTTACTCAGGCTCAACGATTCACCTGGGCGCCGCGCCTGGGAGGCCACCGGCGTCTTGGACCTGATCGAGGAGCTGGATTCTGGAGCGTGGCTCTCCGGGCCAACCGACGGATACGTAGACGAGGACGGGCGGGTCTGGCCCTGGTACAGCCAGTCCGAATGGCGTGTCGGATCGCGCGCAGTCGTTGAATTCGCGACGACCGATGTCATCGACATCGGCGACAACATGCTTACGTCGGCGCCCGGTCTATCTGAGGTCGTTGTACGTAAGGTGCCGACCGACCACGGTACGAACTTCAATCTCGTGGTCCGTGTTCCGACCGAGCAAGCCTTCGGGGAACGTCAGAAGGTACTGGAGAATGCCAGGCGTCTCGGGGAACTTCCCGCCGATTACCCATTAGGCGCCACGCGCAACTCGAAGAAACTCAAACAGGTTAGTGGTTGAATGTTTGACGCGATAGCGGAATCCTTGGCTTGCGGTCGCCTGAAGCGATCGCCGTCAGCCCCCGTTTCGCGCTGGGGGCCGTGGCGCCTGGTGGCCCGTTTCTACGTCGATGGCAACCTCGTGCGCACGACCCCACGCGCGGCTCGCGGACTCGTATGCACGGCGATGCGAAGGAGGGGGTCATCTACCGTAACAGCACGTCAGTTGATGTCGTTGGTTCGGCAGTGTCACGCATGAGGTGGACCTACTTTGTTCAGCGTGAGGTGGACTTGCGCACGTCGTAGAAGTCCGTGTGAGAGTCCGGCAGATACTCGACACCGCGGCTCCAGGCGTGCTCGGCAGACAGCCCACGACGCATCTCCCCGGGGGCATACTCACTACGTTAAGACGCCTCCGCGGTGAAAGCTTGCTCAGCGGCCTTCGCGCCTTCCGCGTGTCATGCGAATGGAGCGGATCGCGCGCACTGCGCGCACATCGCGATTCCGGCGCACATCGCCTTTCTCGCGCCGCATGCGCGTTCAGCGCACTCCGCGAGGTTCGCGCGGGTCGCGCATCCAGCGCACCTCGCGAGGCTCGCGCACGTCGCGCTATTCGCTCACGTCGCGTTTTTCGAGCGCACCGCGCTATACACGTACGTCGCGTCCGCTCGCGCTGTCGAGTCACCTTGCGGTCAACGCCAATGCGGTCTGCGCTGCTCACACCCGTGACCGTAGGGATAGCCGCGCCGGCCGACGGTCTGCAGGGAGGGAGTCTTCGGCAGCGCCTCGGGGTTCCTCGACGTCATCTCTCAATCCTCCACCTCTCGGCCATCTCGTCTTCACCTCCGACAAACGCACCTGCATCACACCTCTTGTCACCGCCTTCACGACCTCGCGCACAGGCATCATCCACCCTAAATCGCACACAGTTGCATCGCTGATTTCTTCCAGATCAAACGTTCCGAAAAAGTAAGCGCCGTGTAGGCGTTTGCTCCCTACGCTGAAGCTCGTGCAACACGGGTTTCCGCGATGATCTCAATCGGCAAGCTCACCAGCGTCGAGCAGGCGGTGCGGTATCTGCGCGAAGCGGTTGCGCAGCGGCAGATCGAGTACTACACCGCCCGCCGTGAGTCGCCAGGTCGCTGGGCAGGGCCGGGTGCGGAAGTGTTGGGTCTGCGCGGCGAGGTGACCGACACCGACTTCGCGGCGGTGCTCGCCGGCACGCATCCACGCACGGGTGAGGAGCTCGGCAAACACTGGCGCAGGCAGACGGTCGTCGCCTTTGACGTGACGGTGTCAGCGCCCAAGGACGTGAGCATCCTCTACGCGCTCGGTGACGAGCGCACGCGCTCCACGATCCTGCGCATCCACGGCGAGGGGGTCCAGGCAGCCGCCGCGTATCTCCAGGCCAACGCCGGCTGGGCGCGCCAGTACAACCCGGACACCAAGGCCACCGAGGCGGTGCGCGCCAAGCTGGTCATGCCCGAGTTCGTGCACCGCACCGCCCGCCCGGTCACCGATCCGGCCACCGGCATCGCCACCGTCGACCCCCAGCTGCACACGCACATCACCGTCCCGACCTGGGTGCAGCGTCCCGATGGGAGCTGGAGCCAGCTGCACAGTGAGCCGCTGTACCAGCACGCCGCCGCGGCCGGCGCCATTGCCCAGGCTGAATGGCGCGACCGTTTGGTGCGCGAGCTCGGTATCTCCACCGTGGTCGACGGCAAGGGATGCTTCTCCATCGTCGGCATCACCGCCGCCCAGCGGCGTGAGTTCTCGCGCCGGTCGCTCCAGATCGACGCCGCTGCGGCCGCATATGAAGTGACCACACGCTCCGGGCGGGAGGTGGCCGCGCTCGACACCCGCGAGGGCAAGCAAGAGGTCGCGGCAACCGAGGATCTCTTCGCCCGGTGGCGTGAACGTGCCGCGAGCGTCGGGCTCGACGGCGAAACGGTGCAGACGCTGTTCGGCCGTGAGCCCGGTGCGCTCGAGCTGAGGCGTCTCGACGTGTCGCGCTCGGTGGACATCCTCGGCGTACATGGGCTCACCTCCCGGCAGGCGACATTCACCCGCCGCGACCTCATCCGTGCCGTCGCCTCGCATGCGCCCCTGGGCATGAGCCGTGTGCAGCTCGAGTCGACGGTCGACTGGATCCTTACCGACCGCGAAGCGGTGCAACCCCTGCCACCTCGGCTCCGCGAGAGTGAGACCGAGCCCGAGGCGATGCTGCGCTGGAGGGAGACCGGCCATGACCTGCGGTACACCACCTCGGAGATGCTCGCCCTGGAACGGGGCATGGTGGCGACTGCTCAAGCGCGTGTCGGCGCGGGCGTCGGGATGGCCCGCGCCGACACCGTCGCGGCAGCGATGGCAACGCGTCGGACGCTCACCGCGGACCAGAGGGCGATGATCCAGGAGATCTGCCTCAGCCCCGCCGGCGTGCTGGTGATCGAAGGGGACGCCGGGGTGGGCAAGACGTACGCGCTCGAGGTCTGCCGTGAAGCCCTCGATGCCTCCGGCGTCGAGGTGGTCGGCTGCGCCCTGGCCGGACGTGCCGCCGAGCTGCTCGAAGAGGGATCGGACATCGCCTCGACCACGGTGGCGGCAACGCTCCACCAGCTTCAGGTCGAGCGCATCCCCTACGGCGGGGTGCTCGTCGTCGACGAGGCGGGCATGCTCGGTGACCGACAGCTCGCCGAGCTGGTCTCCCTGGCGGCACGGGACGAGGCCAAGCTGGTGGTGGTCGGCGATCCCTTCCAGCTCCAGCCCATCGAGGCGGGAGCACCGATGCGCACCCTGAGCGATCACATCGGCAGGGTGGAACTGCACGAGAACATCCGCCAGCAGTACGACTGGGAGCGGGCGACCCTGCGGCTGCTCCGCGACGGCGATGCGCGCGAGGCGTACCGCGAGTACGAGCGCTACGACCGCATCCACGACGCCCACTCGGTGGCCGAGCGCCGGGTCCAGGTGATCGAGGATCACGCCCGGCTCGAAGCCGGGGGTCTCGACACGGTCATCCTCGCCCGGCGTCGTGACGAGGTGGCCACGCTCAACGAGCTGGCTCATGCCCGGTCGGTGGCCGAGGGGAGAGTCCACGGTCCGGCACTCACGGTCGGTGACAAGGAGTACCAGGTGGGTGATCGCGTCATCTGCCTCGCCAACGAGCGCAGTGGCGCGGTCAGCAACGGCACCCGCGGCGTGGTCACCGCCGTCGATGTCGAGCTCCAGACGCTGACCCTGGAGCGTCCCGACAAGCGTCAGCTCACCCTCGACACCACCCACTACGACGCCATCGACCGGGGGTACGCGCTCACCGTGCACAAGGCACAGGGGATGACCGCCGACATCGCCCTGGTGGTGGGATCCGAGGGGGCAACCCGGGAGTGGGCATACACCGCGATGTCGCGCGCCACGCTCGCCACGCACTACTACGAGGTGTCCACGCGGCCCGAGCGGGACACCCTCGGCGTCGAGCACTGGAAAGAAACAAGCCGATCGGCGGAGGAGCGGACCGTGCAGGCGTGGACCCGCAGCGAGTTGAGGGAGTCGGCGCTCGACTACCCGGAGCGCTACGAGACGACCGAGCGGGTCACCGTCGAGGACGAACTCCGGGACCTGGCCACCGATCGGCAGCGCGCCCTGGTCGACATGCTCGGCGGATACGAGCTGGCCCAAGAGGCGACCCGGGTGGAGGCCGGGGAGGAGATTGACCGCCTGGTGGCTCAGCGTGCCTACGACCAGGTGGAACGTCAGTTGCGTCAGAGGGGCATGTCCGAGGAGGCGGTGCGCGAGCGGCTTGCCCGCGCGGTCGCCCGCATCAAGGCGGAGGATGCGACCGGCGGGCCGCACAACAACGTCGAGGGCAAGGCCGTCGCCGGCTGGCTCACCCCCGAGATCGATGCGCAGCTGGAAGCCTCCCAGCTGGAGTTCGAGCGCGAGCAGGGGCTATCACCTGGGCCGGCGTGGTGAGGTTTTCTTGCTCGACTAGTCACGTGGGGTTTGGGCTTCGCCCATGTGGCTGTATCGATTCCACGAATGAATGTAAACATTTGTCGATAGAGAGTGAGGCGCCCTAACTACCTGCATACTCCGCTGTCGAACGGGTCATGGGACACGGGATGGAGGATGCACATGCTTCGACGCCGTTCGGTCGCGCCAACGCCCAATACTTCCGGTCGAACGCGTCCCCGGGCCGCGCATTTCTTCTGTGCACTCGCCATGGTTGGCACCGGGTTCGTCGTAAATCCGGCGACGACTCCGTTACCAGCACTTGCTGCCGGTGCGCCGACGGTCGCCGCGCTGTCGCCCGAGTCTGGAGCAGCGCTCGGTGGCACCACAGTGACCGTCACCGGCACGAATTTCGTCGCCGGCAGCACATCGGTCACCTTCGGGTCTCTGAGTGGATCGGCCGTGACGGTCATCTCGTCGACGAAGCTCACCGTGGTCTCGCCAGCCGAGCCAATCGGCGAAGGCAACGTCACCGTGACGACCACGGCCGGCGGATCTTCAGCAGCCAATCCGCCGCACAGCACATTCCTGGTCGTGCCGTCGGGCCAATACATACCGGTGACGGCAACAAGGATCTGCGACACGAGGACCGGCAACTCCACCCCGTGCGCCGGTCATCGACTGGGATCGGGCGTGACCTATCAGGTCACTGTCGGCGGCGCGGGAGGTATCCCGACGACCGCGGTTGCGGCGATCGTCAATGTCACGGCCGTCGCGCCCTCCGCACTGGGGCTTCTCGAACTCTACCCGTACGGCCTGGCGCAGCCAAGTGGCAGCGACGTCAGCTACTACGCCAGTACCAACATCGCCAACCTGGTTGAGGTCCCGCTGGGAACCGGAGGCGAGATCTCGGTCTACAACGGCTCGACGGGAACGACCGACATGCTGATTGATGTCGAAGGCTACATCCCGGCCACGTCAACGGGAGCGGCCGGCCGGATGAATTTGCTCGCGACCGCCGCCCGGATCTGCGACACGCGCCCCTCCAATTCGACGCAATGCAGCGGCACGGGGGCGCTCACCGGAGGGACCACGCGCACGATGCACGTGACCGGGCAGGGCGGCGTGCCCGCGTCTGGCGTACAGGCGGTCGTTATCGATGTGACCGCGCTCCCAACCGGAAACGGGCCAGGTCAGTTGATCGTGTACCCGTACGGCGGAACCCAGCCTTCGATCTCCGATGTGAGTTTCACCTCCACGACCAATGTCTCCGACCGCGTCGTCGTCGCTGTTGGGACCGGCGGGGAAATCAGCATCTTTGACAACACCGGCGGCGGCAGTGCAAACGTGATCGTCGATGTCGATGCCTGGACCACGGACGGGACGGGCGCGCCATCGGGAACCGACCTTGACGCCATGGCAGTCAATCGCCTGTGCGACACGCGGTCGAGCAGCACCAACTGCGGTGGGTTCAAACTCCCTGGTGGATCGGCGCCTCCAGGCAACCCGATTGATGCGTTTCTGCTCGCCGGCACCGGCGGACTGCCGAGCGTAGGCAACCTCACGGCCGTGGCAATCAATGTGACGTTGATCGGTCCGGCTGCGGCCGGCTGGGCGGTGGTGTGGCCTGACGGCTCCACGGTGCCGGGGACTTCAGACATCCAGTACGCCAGCGGGACAACGACGGCGAACTTTGACGCTGTCGTTGGCGTGGGTCACGATGGCAAGGTCGACATCTGGTCATCGAGCGCGGCTGACGTCGTCATCGATGTTGAGGGTTGGTATGGCGGCACTGTGCCAGGCGCACCTCAGAATCTCGTCGCCATCGGTGGGCTCGGATTGGCGCGGGTCAGTTGGACGCCGCCGCTTGCCAGTACCGGCAGTCCGGTGTCGTCGTATACCGTCACGCCGTACATAGGCAAGACTGCCGGCACGTCGACCGTAGTCGCCGGCAATGTGACGTCCACCCCGATCACCAACGTGAGCGTGGGATCGCAGTACACGTTCCAAGTCGCCGCCAGTAACGCGCTGGGGGCGGGATCGCCCGCTACCTCTAATGCGGTGACCATAGCGTCGACATCTCCGGCTGCCCCGACGTTCGGCGCGGGCAATACATACCCAGCCAATGTGTCCTACACCAATCAACCCCAGATGCTCGCTCACGGAGACTTTCGCGGCTTGGGGCGCAGCGATATCGCGCTTGGCGTGAACTCTGAAGTGGACGTATTTCTAGAGACCGCCAGCAACACGTACGCACCCGCGGTCAGCTATCCAGTCGCTGGTCCCGTGACCGGCATCGCGATCGGTGACGTCAACGGCGATGGCATCCCCGACATCGTGACCGCGAATAGTACCAACGACACGGTGTCGATTCTTTACGGGAGCACGAGCCGGAACGGTACGTTCGGGACGGCGAGCAACATTTCTCTTGGTACGAACGAACCGCAATCCGTCGCCCTTGCACCCATGTATGGAACCGGGCGGCTCGATCTCGTGGTCGGCGTGATCAAGAGCGACGGCAATCCCGCAATCGCGACGTTGAAAAATAACGGGAACCTCACCTTTGGAGCGCCAGTTCTGAGCCAGGAGCTCAACTACTACGGTAGTGGCATTCCCTCCATTCTCGCCCAATCCGTCGATGGAGGCCCCGTTGAAGTCATTGCCGCCACCGGCGATGCGAATAACTTTTCGGAGATTGGTGAGAACGTCGTCGTGATGACGTCAGACGGCGCCGGCAACCTGACCAATCTAGTCGACTACGCCGATCACAACGTGTGCCTTCAGTGCACCGAAGGCAATGCCTGGGCAATTGCCGTGACATCGCTCCGGGGCAACGGTGTGGCCGATCTGATCATGACCACGACCCAATCCAACAACGACGGCCTCTGGATCTTCCCGGGGACCGGCGGCGGCGCCTTCAGCGCCACCCCGATCGAGGTTCCAGCCACCAAGGGCCTCAGCATTGGCGCTCTCAGTGCTGCGGACGTGAATGGCGATGGCATACCCGATCTAATCACGGCCGACACCACGAATTTCGCCATGTTCCTTGGATACGGCGACGGGCAACAATTTGCCGGCCCCTTCAATCTCGCGCCCCCGAATGGCCAACCGACGTATCAGGTCGACACCGCCGACATCAACGGGGACGGCAAGCCCGATGTGATAGGGGCGTCGCATAGCCCTGAAGATGTCACGACGTACATCAATGGCACTCCTGGATTCAGCCTGCCATCGAGTCCGCAGTCGCTCGCAGAGCTGTTCGGCGGTATGGGACTCTGCGCCTCCTGCTATCTGCGGCGGGCGGAGCAACACTCGAACGTGGGTGCGCCGGTCACCGCATCGACCGGCAACTTCTGGCACACGTTTACCGACTTTGACATCCCAGCTCGAGGTTACGACCTCGGTTTCAGCCACACGTACAACTCACAGAACGCGGCGCAGAACGGCCCACTTGGGTACGGATGGAGCTTTGACGCGGGCATGTCCTTGAGCTACGACATCGCGACGCAGGACGCGACCATCGTCATGGAGAACGGGAGTGAGCTGCCGTTCCAGTGGGATGGTGCCGGGTATCAAGCCCCGTCGGAGGACATCGGCACCCTGGTCCACAATGCGAATGGAACCTTCACCCTGGTGCGCTTCGATCAGGATACGGTGACCTTCAACAGCGCCGGACAGATGACCAGCGAGACCGACCTCAACGGCTACACGCTGACCTACGGATACACCAACGGAGAGCTGACCTCGATCGCCGACCAGGCGGGGCGAGCGCTGACGATCACCTGGACCGGCACGCACATCACCCAGGTTGAGGACCCCGTGGGGCGGACCGTGCAGTTCCAGTACAACGATGGCCAGGGCAACCTCACCGATGTCTACGACGTGAAGAATGGGCACACGCACTTCACGTACACGACCGCCAACGACCACCTGCTCCTGACCATGACGGACCCGAACGGCAACGTGGTGACGAATCACTACAACGTCATGGGCCAGATCGATTACCAGGAGAACGGCGATGTCGCACACAAGACGACGTTCGCCTACACCGCAGGGGCCACATCGGGTGAGACGGATGTGGTCATCACCGATCCGAAAGGCAACCAGGTCAAGGATGTCTACGTCTTCGGCCTACTGATGTCGGAGACCAAGGGCTACGGGAGTTCGACCGCCTCGACGTGGACCTACGCGTACAACGCGAGCTCGCAAGAGCCGGTGCAGGAGACCGACGCCAATGGCAACGTGATCACGATGGTCTACGACGCCAATGGCAACCTCATCCGCGAAGTGCAGCCTCCAGCCCAGAGCGGCCAGAGCGCTCGCGTGCAGACCGAGACCTACGACGCCCACAACAACGTGCTCACCGACACTGACGCAACTGGTATCACCACCACCTACGCCTACGATGCCCACGAGAACCTCAACTCGGTGAGCCGCCCCGACGTCCAAACCGGCAAGGTGGCGACGACGACGTACTGCTACTACGGGAGCAGTGGCTGCGGTGCGCCCGCCGGGCCATCGGGCGATCTGTATCAGGTCACAGATCCCTCGGGGAAAACCACCACATATACGTACGACACCTATGGAGACGTCAAAACGGTCGAGGATGGAGCCGGAGACACGACGACCTACAACGACGACAGCGTCGGCCGGGTAGTTACCAAGATCACCGCGACCAACCAGACCTGGACCTACCAGACGGACGCGTTCGGCAGTATCACCTCGGTGACCGATCCCAATCACCACCAGACGCAGTACCTGTTCGATGCGGACGAGAATCTGCAGTACCTCATCGATGCCAACAACAATGAGACAACGTATAAGTACGACGCTCAGAACGAGCAGACAGACATCATCGCGCCCAACCAGGCTGATCAACACACTGACTACAACCTCGACGGGACGGTCGAGGATCAGAAGGATGGCCTGAACAACGTCATCAGCTACGGCTACGACAGCCAGGCGCGGATGACCAGCATGACCTTCAACGACGGGACGGCTCGAACCACGAGCTATCAGTACGATCCGAACGGCAACCAAACCAAGGTCATCGACCCGCAGTCGCCCTCGCAAACGGCGACGTATGCGTACGATGCCGACAACGAGCTGGCGGCGGTCACCTACTCGGACGGCACGACGCCGAACGTGACCAACATTCTCTACACCTCTGACGGGTTGCGGACCAGTTGGACCGACGGAACTGGCAACTGGTCGCTGCAGTACGACACGCTCAATGAGCTCACCAGCTCCCAGGATGGCTTCGGGAACACCACGTCCTATGGGTACGATCTCGCCGGCCGGCTGACCAGCCTCACCTACCCAGGCGTGAGCACTCCGGAGATGCTGACCTACGATCTCGCGGGTCGGCTGCAGACCATCAGCGACTGGTTGGGCAACACGGCGACGTTTGGCTACACCAAGGACTCGATGCTCCAGACGACCACGCACTCGGGGAGTGCCAACCTGGTCGATACCAATGGCTACGATAGCGCCGACAACCTCACTTCGATTTCTGATGCCGCAGGTGGGACTGCGTACGCCACATTCGGTGAGACCAGGGACGCCGCCAACCAGGTGACCCAGGAATTGCCGGGGGGCTCGGCGCTAAGCGGTCAAGCGGCGCTCAATGCTGGCTATGACACCCGTGAGCAGGTGTGCTATGCAGGCCCGACCGGGGGTGGGACCTGCGCGGCTCCCCCCACTGGGGCTACGTCCTACGCGTATGACGCCGCCGACGAGATGACTCAGGCGGGCACCTCGGCGCTGACCTATAACAGCGCAAATGAGCTCTGCTGGACGCTGCCGATGGCTTCTCCGAATACCTGCGGATCGCCGCCAACTGGTGCCATAGCCTTCGGGTTTGACGCCCGGGGCAACCGAACCAGCGAGGTAACCAGCACCGGCTCGGCGATTTGTGATGCCTACGATCAGGCGGATCGCCTGACGACGATTAGCTCTGGAACCGGATCGTCATGCACGAGCCAGACCACGGTGGGAACCTACACGTATAACGGAAGCGGCCTGCGTATGAGCAAGAAGGTGGGAAGCACGACGACGGACTTTGCTTGGAACCTCTCCGGCAGTCTGCCGACCCTACTTCAGGAGCGCGTCAGCGGCGGAGCCGTGACCGACTATATCTATGGCCCTAATGGCACGCCGCTGGAGCAGATCTCTGGGTCGAGTGTGCTCCTGTACCACGCGGATCACCTCGGCTCGACGCGGGTACTGACCGACACATCCGGGACGGTGAAGGCGACGTACAGCTATGACGCGTATGGCAACGTCACCAACTCGACCGGGACGGTGGTAAATCCATTCCTCTTCGCTGGGCAGTACAGGGATGCGGAGAGCGGTCTGTATTACCTGCAGGCGCGGTACTACGATCCTACGACGGGGCAGTTCCTCTCCCGCGACGCCGAAGCGAGCAAGACTCGGAGTCCTTTCGGCTACGTCGACGGAGATCCCCTGAATGGAGGTGATCCCACCGGATTGGACTGTAGCTTGAACCCCTTTGATTGGGGCAGCTGCGCATCCGACACGGTCAATTGGGCGAACGACAATATCGTAGATCCCGCCTCGCAGTTCTTGCAGCAGAACGCGTCTACATTCGCGACGATCACGAGCGCCATATCCACCGTAGCGGCGGGAGTAGCGACCGTTTGTGCAGGTGTCGCGGCCGTCGCCACGCTAGGAGCCGCCGAGCCCGCTTGCGGCGTGGCCGGGGCTGTGGCAGTTGGTGCCGGCGCCGCTACGACAGTCTTCGACTCGTATCTTGCAGCGCAGAACCAACTTCAAGGAGGGTGGGGCACGGTGGGTGTCGATGCCCTAGGCACACTCACGGGCGGCGTTGGGGAGTGGGGCCAGGGCGCGGGGCGCGTGGCGTTGTCGTTCTTCGGTTTCTCTTGTTCCTTCCTGAGCTTCAATGTGGGTCTGAATGCGCGCTAAGAACCAGGTTCAAGACGCAGGCGTCCGAGACGCAAGTCACGGCGGTCGGCTTGTAATTAGGCCCTCTCACGCCTACGCAGCGAACCACGAGGGCTTGACGAGGGCGTGGCCTATAGCGCTTTTGCTTGCATTTGCAGCCACTGGCCTAGCATTTGGTCTCAGATCCAGCCTGTGGTGGCTGGTTGGCGGACTTGCTGGCGGCACCGCAGCGTTGCTCGCGCACCTGGGCCTGTACTTCCGGAACGTCGCTGTATTTGCGGATGAGGGCGTATTCGGGAGGGTGACGGCCCTGGGGCACGTGCGAGCATACTCGCGGGATCGTTTAGCTCGTGTTGTCATGTGTCGCGTGAGTTATGGTTTTGCACCGACGCCGGGTCGGCCCGAGATCTATTTCCTTGACTCCACTGGCAAGGTAATAACCTCACTCAAGGGCTCCGGTTGGAGGCTGGACGACTTAGCCGCGCTCTGGCAGTACTTGCGGATGCAACCTCAAGGCTCGTTCGATAAGCCGATATCTCTGCACCACCTGAACGCGAACGTGCCGGTGGCTTGGATCCGACGCTATTCCGCGATAGTAGCGATCCTTGTGATGTTCATATTTGTTCTTGGGCTCACTCTTCTGCTCAGCCATTTTGGTATTCACCTTCGTCGGTGACTTCCCCTGCCGCGCTGGTGATCGCGATGAGAATCCCTTCGGCCTGTTGGTTGTCAAACTCTTGGTATGCGTTCGAACCGCCAGCCAGCAAGGCTCCTGCGAATCCGGCGATCTTTGCGCAACCCTGGTATGCAAACTGTCGGTGTTGCCACCACAGCCGCAAGCATCGTGGGGGCGGACGTGGGAGACGGCGTGGGAACGTGTGGCTAGGAGGGGCCGCGGGGGCGGCCGTTTGCGGGCCGCCTTGCGCCTGCGGTGGTGCGATTGTTGGTGGAGTCGTGGGTGCGCTCACGGGCGGGGCTGTGGGTGGATGGCTCGGTGGCAACACGGCTGCCAACGCCGTGGCCGGTAGCGAAACCTTGGGCGATGAAGTGAGCAATATTCTCGGCTGGCTATGAGTATGCGCCCCACGATGTCATTGGTTAGCGAGCTAAAAGGCTGGATGCGGGTTCGATTTTTCCTCTTCTACGCCGGTTTGATCGCCTTCTCTACTGCGCTCGGCGCAGGTGCTGCCTTGCTTCTGCCTTATGGTCGAGCCTTGGATGTAGTCATTGGCTTGGTCATTTTCCTCACTCTAATTGCCGGGATTACGCTAGCCCTTCTACAAGTGACAGGTCGAGGGGAGAACCTTCCGGCGCAGCGAAGAAAGCAGTAGGCGTGAGAACGACTTCCTGCCGCGGCATACGATGTCGGCATGGCAGCGTGACGGTTGGCAGCACCACGACTGACTTCGCCTGGAGCCTGGCGGGTAACCTCCCCGGACTGCTGCAGGAGCGGGTGAGTGGCGGCGGCGTAACCGACTACATATACGGTCCCACCATAAACGCCGTATGCGGCAGTATTCGGCGCGGAACGTTCGGATGGCGTCAAACATCGGGGGGACCTGTGCGGCCTCAGATGATACTGTCGCTCGGTGCCATCCATTAGTGAGCGTGGAAGCCATGAGATTTCGATCGGCAAAGCGCGCCGACTACGTCGGAGGAGCAGCCATTGGCGCGATCGTCATCGTGATCGTAGAGGCATCTCTCGGCGGTCACGACGTAAGCGTTTGGACATGGTTGGCAGCGGTACTCCTCGTCGTTCTTGGCTTATCAACGGTGCGAGGATGTCGAGTGACTGTCGGGTCCGACTCCGTCAGAGTTACGCCCTACTTGGCGCCCGGGCGAACGATCCGGCGTCAGCTGGTCAGCGCGGTCGACCGTCGTCGCGACGGCATTGGCTTCATCGACGCGTCGGGGAAGCGGCTCGCGTGGTGTCCAGGTTTCTGGGACGCCAAGGTGCTCGAACGACTGCGCTCAGCTGTGCTAGCCAACGGCGACGTTGTCGATTTTCCTCATCTTCCAAAGTGACGACGATGAGAACGCGAGAGGACCGACCTATTCCTGTCGCGGTCGCTTCAGCATCGTACCTATCGTCAGGTTCGGGGTCGAGCCGGGCGGCCGCTCGCGCCATCGTCTTGGCGGCCGCAGACTCAGCGCGCGGTCCCGCGTGGGCCGGCAGCAGACCAACCGTCGCCTTTCCCTAAGAACCTGAAATACGTTGGCCCACGCGCCGCGAGCGGATGATTCTGTATTCGAAAGCGCCCGATTTCCGGCCGGCATCTTGGTAAGGCGTAGGCCGTGAGTTCAATCCTCACCTTGGGCTCCAGCCCGCCCGCGACGTGGCTGGAGGACCACAAACGCGCGTAGTATCAGTTCGGCGGAAAGGCCGCTGACGCTGACGGGCGACGGAATCCGATGGCGACACCCGCCGCCCTGAACAGCTCGTGAGCAACAGGCAGGGGCACTCGACGTGGATCGCGGAATGAGCGCCGGCACACGGAGAAACCGGCTGCTTGACGCTCTCCCCATTGGCGAAAGTCGGCGGCTCCGTCGAGCAGTGAGCCCAGTATTCCTCGAGATCGAGACGGTGCTGTTCGAGCCGGGCGAGGAGATCGCTTTCGTCGACTTCCCGCGCAACTGCGTGGTCTCAATGGTCACGCCGTTCCAGGAAGGCACCACCGTCGAGGTGGCCTCGATTGGCAACGAAGGCATTGTCGGGGTGCCCATGCGCCGCGGAGGCTCACTCGCATTCCGGGGCATCTCCTCGGTGGCGGGGTGGGTGGACCGGATGGACGCGGCCACGTTCCTGGACGAGGTCAAAGCCGACCGCCATCTGCAGGAGGTCGTGAACGACTATGTTCGGGCGTTCTTTGGTGAGATCGCGCAGGCTGCCGCGTGCAATCGACTCCACTCGAACGAGGAACGGCTCAGCCGCTGGCTGCTCATGAGCCACGATCGCGTCGGCGCTGACGACTTCGCAATCACCCACGAGGTCCTCGGCCAGATACTCGGCTCGCGTCGCGCCACCGTGACGCTGTCCGCAGAGAGCCTTCGAGCCGCGGGCTTGATCAGCTACGCACGCGGTCGAGTCACGATCATTGATCGGGTCGGGCTCGAGGCCGCCGCCTGTGAGTGCTACCGCACTATCACGACCGAATTGGATGGCGTGGTCCGGCGAGCGCACGAGAGCCGACCCTGAGCTGGACACAAATCCGACGGTGATCGATCTGATCGACCGTCACGTCGCACGGGCAGCGCCTGTCGACGGTTCCGTAGCGGACAGACGCAGGGGACGCACGGCGGCAGGATTGACAGGCTTTGCCTCAACGGTGCGTTCACTGCGGTGCTGACCGACTGATCCGGTTGAACTTCAACGACCCCGAACCGGATGATCGTGGGCATCCAGACGTCGCCGGTCAGCCGGAACGTGCCGAGATTCCAGACCGTCCCACGATGAAGTGCCTGGGGTGTGGTGAACGGCTCTACGCCGCAGACCTCGGCTCGCGGACCGTCTAGGTCCGCGCGCTCACCCCAATCACCACGTCATTTCCGGTTCTCCTCGGCGAGGAGGTATGCGGAGCGCGGTCGCAGGCCACTCAGAGCCGCGCGATCAGCGAGTGCTGCGGCGACATCTTCCAACTCGGATGCCGCGGTTGGCTTGCCCAATCCGAACCCCTGGCCGAGGCCGATACCCGATGCCTTCATCGCGTCGGCGACATATTCGTTCTCCACTCCCTCGGCGATGATTGCGGCCCCGCTGATGCGCGCGAATGTGATGGTTGCGTCGATAACTGCTCGTGAACCGACACGGCTTGAGGTCATGGTCAGGCTCCGCCCGAGCTTGAGATATTCGCTCGACGAGGCAGCGAGGAGTTCGAGCGTGGAGTGCCCCTCGCCGACATCGTCGAGCGCAAAACGAAAGCCTTCCGCTCGATAGTCGGCAAGAACGTGGCTCAACAACTTGTAGTCGTGAATGCGCTCGTGCTCCGTGATGTCGAGCACGACCGTCTTCGGCGATCGCCCGGACTTGCGAAGAAGATCCAGCAGCTGGTCAACGCCGTGGATCGGATCGATGAGGCTGGATGCGCTGATGTTCAGGAAGAGCGTGACTGCTTCGGGAAGCCGCTTTGCATCGTCGATAGCACGGCGACGGCAGACCCAGTCGAGATCGCGAATGTGGCCGCTCGTTCGTGCAGCTTCAAAGACCGCATCCACCGAGTCCATGGCGGCGAAGCCCTCAGGTCGGGCCAGGGCTTCGTAACCCAATACGGACCCATCGAAAAGACTCACCACGGGCTGAAAGACCGTCGTCAGGGCGCCTCCATCAAGGACTCGCGTGATCACATCTGAATAGGATCTCTCCGCGACGTCACCGGTTTCACCTGGCTCGTATGAGGAGCCGAGGACTCGATCGCCACCGGCGTGCTTCGCCTGGTAGAGGGACTCGTCGGCTCGTTGCCACACGGAGACCGGATCCGCGCCCGCCGGTGCCGCGCTCCAGCCGACCGTGATGCGAGCTGCCGTGCCGGGGAGGAGCAGGGCGTGCATGGCCATCCGCATTCGCTCCGCAACGACGTTGGCACCAAAGACGCCGACCTCGGGCAGGAGGGCGGCGAACTCATCTCCTCCAACCCGGGCCATCACGTCCCAGCCCCGCACGAGGAGACCAAGCGTATGCCCGACCAGGCGCAGGAGCGCGTCGCCGGCGGCGTGACCCTCTGTGTCGTTGGTCGCCTTCAGGCCGTCGACATCGAGGGACAGGATGGCGAATGGTTGACGCGGAATCGTGCGCAGCGCGCGGTCGAATTCACGTCGGTTCTTGAGTCCGGTCAACGAGTCCGTTGACGCCAGTTCGGCGAGTTCCATTGCCGAATCATGCAGAGCGTTTTGGGCTCCCACGCGGTCGAAGAAGATACCGACGTGATAACACGCAGCGAGGACGGCGTCGAACAGCCCCTTGGGCGGCCGACCGGGCGATTCATGAAAGATCATGAGCACGCCGATGACTCCGCTCTTCGCTCGTATTGGAAACGTCAAGATGCAACGAATCCCCAGGGCGGCGCTTTCGGCCACTCGATCCTCCGGACCGCCGGTCGAGCTTGGCGGTGCCATGGATCCGCGGCCCGTCCTCATGGCTCGGCCGATGAGCGACGGTCCCGGCCCGATCCCGAGCGTCTTTCCAGCGGCTTCGAACGCACTGCCGGAGGCGCCCTTTGAGGATGCGGAGTACTGTAATTCGACATCTCGAGACTCACCGCCGCGCAGCCACACCTCACCGATGCTGCAGCCGAGAGTCGCCGTCACGAGATCGAGGGTCTGCTGCAGTGCGACATGCACGTCTGTGGACTCGTTCAGGAACTCCAGCACTCTGACCAGCAACCCATCGCGCGATATCTGATCGACGGTCGGGTACTGAGCCGTGCCGGTGATGGCGACAGCTTGATCCGACGTTCCTCCGCCTGGCCGGCTGCGTGCTGTGCCCGCGGTCTGCACGGGCGTGCCCTTGGTTGTGGCTTCCAGCAGTCCTGGATGAACCCGGGAGCCTGACATTGCGTTGTCTACCTCGTGACGGAGTACCCCTCCCGCGCTACCGTGCTGGCTGGTGCGATGGGAGTCCGTGCGCCACCGTACAGAGCGTCATTCTTGATACGCCGCCGGGACACCCTCGATCATTTGCGTACGCGGACTCGTCGCCACCCGGGGATGACCGTCTCATATCGGACACTGGCGCTACGGCCCGTCCGACGTCGTCGGAAGACCGGCGTTCTGCCATCCCCAGAATCCACCCGCCAGATCGGTGGCATTGGTCAATCCGAGATCCTGGAGCGCGGCCGCAGCCAGGCTCGACGTGTAGCCCTCCGAGCACACGATGATCACCCGGACCGCATGGTCGCGGGCTTCGGCGATGCGCCACGCCGAGGTGGGGTCGAGCCGCCACTCGAGCACGTTGCGCTCGATGATCAGCGCACCGGGGATGGTTCCTTCACGTCGACGCTGCTCGCTCGGTCGGATGTCGATCAGGAGAGCTCCGGCCTCGTGCTCCGCCGCCGCCTGACGCGGGTCAACCCGGTCCAGGCGGGCCCGGGCGGCGGCCAGCAACTCATCGACGGTCACCGAGCGGGCCTGCGTCACGACGCCACACCGCCGGGCGATCCGGTGACACGTCGGGGCGCTGCCTGTGGGCCGTAGAGGCGCATCTCGAGACCGGCGGGCGAGTAGGCATGGATGCTGGTCGCGTTGACGGCACCTTCGTTGGCGACATGGTGGATGTGGTGCGGCGCGAAAGACGCCCCCGCGCCCTGGGCGTGGATGATGCGCCGCGGTCGGGTCAGCGAGGGATCGGCGTGGACCGTTTCGACCAGCCGTCCCGAAGCGATCGTGAGCGCGCCGGCCGCCCCTCCGTGGTCGTGGATCGGCGTCCCTTGAGATGGCATCCAACCGATCAACCACAGCTCGAGAGCAGCGGAGAGCACCAGCGCTTCGTACCAGCGGGATTCGGTTGTATGCCGGACGAGTGGCTGCCACAGGTCGGTCTGATCTGCAATCTGCAGCGTCACATCGAACAGCTCCTCGGCGGTGAACAGCGCTCGGCGCGTGGCCAGCTTTTGCAGCCACCGCGATCCTTCAAGCGCAGGGTGGATGTGCCTCGTCGTTGCATCGACTGCCTCAATCATCGAAGTCCTGTCTCCCCAGCGAGCAACGCGCCGCTGCGGCCTTCCACGACGACACCCGTCGTCCCCCCCTGTTCGACATGTCCACCTCCCGAATCACGTTGTGCACCTCAGCCCCGGTACTCCCACCGGGGGGCGCGATCAGCATATCTCTATCTTGTCAATAGATCAAATAGATAAGCTGACGTGCACGCCCTCGAGGCCGTCGGCGACAATCGAGGCGTGACCGACCTCGCGTCCTTCGTCCCCACAGCCGACCGGTATGCCTCGATGACCTACCGCCGCTGTGGGCGCAGCGGTCTCACGCTCCCCGCGGTGTCGTTGGGGCTCTGGCAGAACTTCGGCGACGGCCGCTCCATCGACAGCCAGCGCGCCATCCTGCGGCGCGCGTTCGACCTCGGCATCACCCATTTCGACCTGGCGAACAACTACGGCCCCCCATACGGCAGTGCGGAGTCGAATTTCGGTCGCATTTTGAGCACCGACTTCCGAGCGCACCGCGATGAGCTTGTGATCTCGACCAAGGCGGGATGGGACATGTGGCCGGGGCCGTACGGCGACCTCGGATCGCGCAAGTACCTGCTGGCCAGCCTGGATCAGAGCCTGCGCCGCCTCGGCGTCGACTACGTCGACATCTTCTATCACCATCGCTTCGACCCCAACACACCGCTCGAGGAATCGCTCGGCGCCCTGCACTCCGCCGTGCAGCAGGGCAAGGCGCTCTACGTCGGCATCTCCTCGTACTCCGATCGCCGGACGTCCGAGGCAATCGCGATCCTTCGCGCGCTCGGGACGCCGCTGCTCATTCACCAGCCTTCCTATTCGATGCTCAACCGATGGATCGAGCAGGGTCTGCTCGATGTCCTCGGCGCCGAGGGTGTGGGCTGCATCGCGTTCTCACCGCTCGCCCAGGGGTTGCTCACCAGTCGCTACCTGCACGGCATCCCGGAGGGTTCGCGTGCCCAGCAGCACTCGTCACTCAGCGAGGAGATGCTGAGCGACGCAAACCTGGACCATGTGCGCGCGCTGACCGCGATCGCGCAACGGCGTGGCCAGAGCCTGGCGCAGATGGCGCTCGCCTGGGCGCTGCGCGATGCGCGCGTCACCTCGGTGCTCCTCGGCGCGAGCAGCGTCCTCCAGCTGGAGGAGAACGTTGCGGCGCTTGGTCATCTCGACCTCTCCGATGCCGAGCTCGCGGAGATTGATCAGCACGCCGTCGACAGCGGCATCGACCTATGGCGAGGGCCCGCAACGAGCTGATCGGATGCGCGTCCAGACGGGACGCGTCGGCGCCTCGCGACCTTGCTACCGTTGAGGCCGGATGAATCCGGCCCGACGCTCCTGGCTGGTGGGGGCCATTGCCCTCGGCGCATTCGTGGGCATGCTCGATGCCACGATCGTCGCTGTCGCGCTCGATCCGATCACCCGGCACTTCGCACTGCCCCTGGCCTCCGGACAGGAGGTCATCGCGATCTACCTGGTCGTGGTCATGGCGACGCTGCCGACGATCGGCCGCCTCTCCGATCGGTTCGGGCGGCGACGGGCATACATCGGCGGGTTCGTCCTCTTCGGCGTCGGGTCGGTGCTCGCCGCCACGGCGCCGTCCTACGCGATCCTGCTGGTGGGGAGGATGGTGCAGGCGGTGGGCGGAGGCGTGCTCATGGCCGGGAGCCTCGCGCTCATCGCCGAGCATGTCCCTCGCCGCCGGACGGGCCGGTCGGTGGCGGTCATGGTCACCACCCAGGCAATCGCGGGTTTGATCGGGCCGCCACTCGGTGGCGTGCTCGTTGCGATCGGTGGCTGGCAGGCCGTCTTCTGGGCAGGGCTGCCCCTCGCCGTGGTCGGTATCGTGCTGACGATCACCGCGGTCCCGGCAAGTACCGCGCACCGCGACAGCAGCATCGACATCCCGGGCGCCGTCCTGCTCTCGGCGATCTTCCTCGGCGTCGGGGCAGGTATCTCCTCACTCGCAGCGCCGGTCTTCGGGCAGGTCCCAGCCATCGCATGGTTCTCGATCGCCTGGATTGCGCTGCTCCTCCTGGTCCCGGCCGAGATGATCGCGCGCCGGCCGCTGGTGGATCGGCGGCTCCTGGGGCAATCGCGGTTCATGTCCGCCTTGATCGCGACGCTCCTGAGCACCGGGACGCTGATGTCGTGCTTTGCCATCCTCCCGTTCTGGCTCGAGCAGGCTCACGGGGTGACCCCGGTGGTCGCCGGCCTCGCCTTCCTGCCGATCGGCATCGGCGTTGGCGCAACGTCACGCGCCGGTGGCCGGCTCGGAGACGCCGGCCGGACCGGGCTCGTGACGACGGCGGGAATGGTGATGGCCGCCGTGGGCTTCCTCCTCGCGGGGCTCGCGACCCATCACGTCGTCTGGCCACTGCTGCTGGTGGGCCTGTTCCTGGTCGGGTGCGGCAATGGCTTCTTCTCATCACCGAACACCTCAGCCGCGATCCGGCTCGCCCCGAGGGACGCGCTCGGAGGGGCGGCCGCGCTGCTCTCCGCGGCGCGCAATGCAGGCGTGATCACCGGCCTCGGGATCACCGGCGCCATCTACACGGCGGCGGGATTGGCGAACGCTGATGGGGCAGCGGCGACGATCTTCTGGGGTGCGGCGGTGCTCTGCCTCGTCGTTGCCGCCATCGCCGCGGTCACGTACCGTCCCGCGTCGGAGGTTCCGGATTCGCACGCCACGGAAGCGGCGCTCGACGGCCGGGCGGTCGGCGCTCGTCTGAGCACCGCGGCCGCAGGCGACTCGTCAGGCGTCAAGGTCAACGACTGAGCGGAACGACAGTTCCCCCGGCTAGGATGTGCGCGGCCGAGACAGGGAACTGAACGGGGGCGGGTTTGATCAGAAAGTGTGCAATGGCGCTCCTTTCCGTGGTCGTTGCGGGGAGCACCGGAGTTGCGGCACGTGCCGCCACGACGAGCGGACAGTGCTTCGCGTACCTCTCGGCTGGATCACCGAATCTGATCCTCACCCATGCCCAGGTGCTCGAGTCGTCACCCTGCAACGGCATCTCGTGGACGTTTCCCTGGCATGCGCTCGAGCCGACCCAGGGCACCTACGACTGGACCACGGTGGACGACGCCCTCGCCGCGTCGGGTTCCAAGCCGGTGATCCTGCGCGTGATCGGGGGCGACACCGCTCCGGGCTGGCTTCCCAGAGCAGATGGCATCATGGCGCCGAACCCCAAAGGCGGTAGTGCGTGGATGCCGATTCCATGGAATGCGAACTTTCTCGCAGCCTGGAAGACGTTCATCAACGCATTCGGCGCGCGCTACAACAGCAATTCGCACATCGCAATCGTCGAAGGCGGCGGTGACGGTCCGCAGAGTGAGGCGCATCTCACCGGGAGCTACGCGCTCTGGCAGGGGGTCGGCTACTCCGAGCAGGTGTATGTGGGTGCAATCAGCACAGAGATCGCCGACTTCAAGGCTGCTTTCCCCAGCCACACGGTGAGCTTCGCGGGGGCGTCCCCACCCACCGGCGCGCCGTCGCAGCCCAGTCTGCTCCAGGGGTTTCTCAGCGCCTGCGAGCAGGCGCGGATCGTCGTGCAGAACAACGGGCTGACCGGGCACTCGTACGGGAGGATCAATCAGAACGTCATCGAGTTCGGCTATCAGACCGCAAGCGCTCTGGGCACCGGTCTCGCGGCAGCGTTGCAACTGGCCACCGGCCTCGGCGCCTCATTCGTCGAGGTGTACTACAGCGATGCGACCAATCCGGCGAACTACGCCGCGATCAGGGCATACCAGTCGTAAGGAGGAGCGACGTGTCACGCCACGAGATTGACGAGTATCTGGACGATCTCGACGAACCGAAACGGACGACGCTCCGCCAGTTGCGCGACACGATCATCAGCGTGATTCCCGACGCCGAGGAGTGCATCTCCTACCGCATGCCCGCCTTTCGGGTGCAGGGCAAGGTCATCGCCGGATTCGCGGCGTTCACGAACCATCTGAGCTACCTGCCGCACAGCGCCTCGGTCTTTGCCGAGCTCGAGACCGAAGTCGCCGCATACCCGCATACCAAGGGTGCTCTTCGGTTCCCCGTCGACGAACCGCTCCCCCGGGCGCTGGTGGTGCAGCTGCTCGACGTGCGCCTGCGACAGGCGCTCGGCACTGGCCTGGAGCAGCGCGCACCGTAGGGCTCAGAGCGCTGTGAACGGTGATCCCGGAGTGCTTCAATGCCCGGGATGACCACCGTGCTTCGTGCCGAGGCAATCGGCGCACCGACGCAGTTGCTCCTCGCCGGCCACTGGGTGGACGCTTCCGATCACCTGACGTTCGAGGTGGACGACCCGGCGACGGGCGAGGTGATCGCCGAGGTTGCCAACGGGTCGGTGGAGGATGGGCTTGCGGCGGTGACCGCCGCGTCCGAAGCGCTCCCCGGCTGGGCGGCCACCGCTCCACGGCAGCGCGCCGAGCTGCTTCGACGCACCTACGAGCTGATGACCCAGCGCGCCGAGGACTTCGCGCGACTGATCGTCAGAGAGAACGGCAAGGCGCTCTCTGACGCCCGCGGGGAGGTCGCGTATGCAGCCGAGTTCTTCCGCTGGTACGCGGAGGAAGCCGTGCGCGCCGAGGGATCTGTCCAGACAGCGCCTGCCGGGACGAACCGCATCCTCGTCCTGCGACAACCGATCGGCGTCAGCGTCCTCATCACGCCGTGGAACTTTCCCGCGGCGATGGCAACCCGCAAGATCGGCCCCGCGCTGGCCGCGGGGTGCACCGTCATTCTCAAGCCGGCTTCGGATACCCCACTCACCGCACTCGCGATGGGTGCGCTGCTCACGGAGGCCGGCGTCCCGGCCGGCGTTATCAACGTGCTGCCCTCGCGCCGCTCCGGCCCGGTGACCAGTGCGATGCTGCACGACCCGCGAGTACGGAAACTCTCCTTCACCGGCTCGACCGAGGTTGGCCGCGGGCTCCTGCGCGAAGCGGCCGACTGTGTCGTGAACTGCTCGATGGAACTCGGTGGCAATGCACCGTTTGTCGTCTTCGAGGATGCCGACCTGGAGAGCGCAGTCGCGGGCGCGATGATCGCGAAGATGCGCAATGGTGGGGAGGCCTGCACGTCCGCCAACAGGTTCCTCGTCCAGCGCGGTGTCGCGGAGGCGTTCAGCAACCGGCTCGCGGAGACCATGGGGGCGCTGCGCGTCGGCCCGGGCCTCGCTGAAGGGACTCAGCTCGGCCCGCTGATCAATGCAGCCGGTCGCGACAAGGTGATGTCTCTGGTGACCGGCGCGGTACGGGATGGGGCACGCCTTGCCGTCGGCGGCACCGTCCCCGACGGGCCGGGTTTCTTCTATCCGGCAACGGTGCTCGTCGATGTGCCGGCCGGCGCCGGGATCCTTCGCGAGGAGATTTTCGGGCCGGTCGCTCCGGTCGTTGTGTTCGACACCGAGGAGGAGGCCGTGCGCCTCGCCAACGACACCGAATACGGCCTCGTCGCCTACGTCTACACCCGCGATCTGCAGCGTGGGCTGCGCTTCAGTGAGGCACTCGAATCGGGCATGGTCGGGCTCAACCGTCCGATCGTGTCGGACCCGGCGGCGCCCTTCGGCGGTGTCAAGCAAAGCGGTCTCGGGCGTGAGGGCGGGCACGACGGCCTCCTCGAGTTCACGGAGAGCAAGTACATCGCCGTCACCTGGTGACGTGCGGCGCACTGAGCGCATCGGAGTTGCGACGGTGTTGCTCGGGAATCCATGTGCCTTGGAACATCGGATGTAGACTGGGGTCGTCTAGAAAGGAACCCCCAGATGGCCTGGATTTGGTGGCAGCAGCGTCGTGCAGATCACGCTGAGAGCCGAGCGATCACGAGGTATCTGCAGCAGCGAGACACGTCTCGGGTGCTGTCAGAAGTGGTCGTTGAAGCGCGGCGTGAGGCGGACGCTCGGCTGCGTCTCGAGGCAGCGCTCCAAGCTGGACGAACCACCGCCTGACGCTCGGTCCGGCGGCGTCTCGTCACGATTGACGCTCCCTTTCCGGCGCGGGCGACCGCGAATCATCGGTCGAGGCACATCCACACGAGTGGGAATTGCTAGCGGAGCAGAGCGCGCTCCGTGCGAAACCGATCCACAGCCATGAAGATGCTCTCGTTGAGCCACTGATAGAAGCGCTGTCGCTTCTCGGCGTCGGTGGCCATGTCGCCCTCGTCTGCACGGCGCACGATCCACGGCGGGACACCATCTGCGATCACGCCACTTCCGACATGAACACGCACGAGCGAGTCGTTCTCCTCGAGCACCTGGACGGTGACCTTCAGGATGACTCCGGTGTGATCCACGAGCCGCCAGCTCTGGTCCCACCGCGCGTGGCGGTGGAAATCGCGGACGACGCGCACGGTTTCGTCGGCGATGACGCTTTCCCCGCGACCCGCGGAGGCGGCGAGCAGCCGGCGGACATTCGCATCGAGATCGCGCGCGACCCAGTTCACCAGCGAGGGCGCGCGGTTGTCCAGGTCCGGCAGTCCGCCGGCCGGCGTCGCCAGGGACCCCACAGCACGGACCACCCCGGCGTGACGCCGGCAATAGAAGGCGTCATCGATGAAGACGCCGTGTTCCGGGCAATACACCGCCTGACATGCCCGACCCCGACCGTCCTCGTAGGTGCACGGCACCGCCGTCTCGTTCGTGCAGCCCGCGAGCGTGCATGGGATCCCCGGCTGGGATGCAGGTTTCGCTGCGGGTGCGGGCGTGTTTTCAGTCCGGGTGCGCCGGAAGAACTGGCTCATCGGTGTAATGAAACGCATGCCTGGTGCCTGTGCGCGGGCATGTCCGATGCATCGCGAAACCGTGTTACACGCCGGTCACCGCCAGCGGTGTTCCGGTGCGACACCGCGGGACGCCGGGCGTGCTCTATCTCGGGAACGCCTCGCCGGCGCGTAGCGCGAGCCGCTCGTGGCCGCGCCGCATGTCCACGACGCCGCTGCCGAACACCCGCCACGTCGCTCCGTCGGATGCGATGGCCGTGTTCTCCGCGACGCCGATGAAGCGAACGGTGGACGGGAGGCGGCGAGGCGCGAGGTCGCGAAGCCAGCGGATCCACCATGCCGACAGGGCGTCCCAGTGGACGCCGAATGCGCTTGTCGGGAGCAGACCGAGCCCGCTCGCGAAGGGAAAACGCATGCCGGTGGCGCCGGCCACCATGGCGCCCGCGCTGCAACCGGCGAAGACGCCCCCGCGTTCCAGGAGCCGTTGCACGCCATCCCAGACAGGGGTTCCAGCGATCGACTCTGCGAGGTACTTCGGGCTGCCGCCGCTCAGGAAGACCATGCTCGCGTCCTCGAGCGCCGCCGCCCTGGCGTCGAGGGCGTCCGCTCGGTTGCGCACCGGCAGCGCGTGCGCCGTGATGCCGAGGGACGCGTAGTGGGCGAGGCCCATCGCGTTCCATCGCTCGAAGACCGCATCGCCCTCGCGTCCGCACGCGGTCGCAAGGATGGCAACCGAACCGTCGCCCGCGGCGCCGGAGAGCGCGAAGCGCTCGGCTTCGGCAGACCACGGTTCGAACTCGCCCGAGCCGAGGAGCAGGAACCGGCCGCCCTGACTCGTCATCTACTGCGCATCCTGGACCACCGGCACGCTTCGCGGACGCGACGCCTCGCGCGCCGCGCGTGGCGCCGCGGGATCGTCCGAGGCTCGGAGCAGATCGACGGTCACGAGCGCCATGGCGGCACCCAGGGCGATGGATGACATGACACCTTCCACGGCTCCCGCCGCGCTGAACGGCGACGTCGTCGCCGCCTTGACGATGAACACGTCGATGGCGAGGATGAGCGGAACCAGCACTCGCCAGTTGCGCGCGGTGCCGGGCCGCGCCAGCCACCAGAGCGTGGCGAACACATACGGCTCGGCAAGGTAATACGGGAACACGGTTTTCGCGAAGAGCGGGAAGCAGCACGACGCGACGGTGATCAGTCCGATCAGCCCCGCATGTGTCGTTGCGACGGCTGGTCTGCGCCGCAACGACATCGCCACCAGGACGATCGCAGCCGCAGCCCCCAGGTACACGTCACCCGATCGCACGATGCCCGCCCACGACGCCTGTCGGGCGATGACCCAGAACGAGCCGCCGCCAATCGGCAGGGTGGCCCGATACGTGAGCAGCGAATGACTGACCGCCTGCGCATCGGCGAGCACGAAGGGCGTCAGTCCCACGCCGACCGTCACAAGCGTGGCGAGCGCGGTCGTCGCTGCGGCGCGACTCCGGCGCGTCGCGAGAGGGAGCAGGAGCAACGGGATCACGCAGAAACCCGCAACCGTGCGGGTCAGGACGGCCGCGCCCAATGCGATGCCGGAGAGCAGGGACCGCCTGCGGAGCGAGCAGGTCACGACGCACAGGACAAGACACAACTCGACCGGCTGCTCGGTGTGGCCGTAATCGATGATCGCGATCCAGAGCGCCGGGGCAAGCAGCACGGTCGCTGCGACGGCGAGAGGCCACGGTGAATCGCCGCGCGCGGCTGCGGTGAAGCGAACCGCCTGGTACGCGAGCAGCAGCACGAACAGCGAGACGACCGCGCCGCTCAGCGCCGCGCGCCCGCTCAGGCTCCCGGCCCATCCGAGCGCATTGGCGAGCGCGGCCATCGGCACCAGCGGGACCAGCCCCAGCGGGCCGTTGTCGTCCAGGTACAGGTCATGGGCGTGCGCGGCGTAGATGAGCAGGGGATGTCCGGCGACGACTGTCTCCGCTGACGGCCAGAAAAACAGGTCGAGGTCGGACGGTGTCGTCTTCAACACCAGCGGGGCGACCGTTGACGCGGCAACGTAGAGCACGCCGAGTCCCGCGGTCAGGGCCCGGCTGGTCACCGGGACATTCTGACCGCCGCTGCGAGCGAGTCCTCACCATGGGAGCCGATGCGGCGTACGGCGGCCCGACCCCCCGGCGACTCAGCCAGCGCGGCGCTCGTCATCTGTGCGCCCAACGCATTCAAGGGCACGCTCAGTGCGCAGGCCGCCGCGGCCGCGATGGCTCGCGGTGTCCGCGACGCGGGCGCCGTGGCCGTGGAGATGCCCGTGGCCGACGGTGGTGATGGCACGTTGGATGTGCTCCTCGCGGCACGGGGATCCGGCGCTCGCATCCTCCGCCACCGTGTGGCCGGCCCGGCCGGCGGCGGGGTCATCGCGCGCCTCGGGTGGCTGGAGCGCGACGAGGCCGTGATCGAGCTTGCGGAGGCGTCGGGGCTCCGGCGGCTCGGCACCGCGTCGCTCGATGCGCTCCATGCAACGTCGCGGGGGACGGGCGAGCTCATCCGGATCGCCGTGGACGCGGGCGCTCGAAGGATCGTGGTCGGCGTCGGCGGCAGTGCCTGCACCGACGGAGGGGCCGGGTTGCTCCAGGCACTCGGCGCGCGGCTCACCGACTCGCGTGGCGCAGAGATCGGTCCCGGCGGCGCATGTCTCGAGGACCTCGCCGCGATCGACGTCTCGGCGGCGCGGCAGATGCTCTCCGGTTGCTCGATCGACGTGGCGTGTGACATTCGGGGTCCGCTGCTCGGGTCCCACGGCGCCGCGCGAATGTTCGCGCCCCAGAAGGGCGCGAGCCCGGAGGATGTGGAGCGCCTCGAACGAGCCCTGGCACGTCTCGCAGGATTCGCGGCCACATTGGACACCGGCGACGTGTCGGCCGTGCCGGGAGCGGGCGCGGCGGGAGGCTGTGGCTTCGGCCTTGCGTTGCTCGGGGCTCGGTTGATGTCCGGCGCTGCGCTCGTCTGCGATCTGGTCGGCCTCGACGCCGCGGTGCGCGACGCGGCCGTTGTGATCACCGGCGAGGGACGGCTCGACCAACAGACGCCGGACGGCAAGGCGCCCGCCGAGGTCGCCGCCAGAGCCCTGCGCTATGGGATTCCGTGCGTGGCGATCGCGGGAACGGTGCTGGATCCATTGCCTGCGCTCTTCACCGCGACGCTTGCACTGGAGACACTCGACCCCGGCACGGACTCGAAGCGACACGCGAGAGCACTGCTGCGCCGCGCCGCGAGGCGCGCCGTCGCCGACCTCACCGGAAGAGGACGTCGTCCCGCCGAGCCCTACTGAGGTCGAAGGTCCATCGTCCGCATCCACGCGAGGCTTGACGCCGTGTCGACCAACGGGCGATATTCGAGGCCCACGAACCCGTCATATCCAAGGCGATCGAGCTCACGGAGAAACTCCGCGATCGGCTGCACGCCCGTCCCGGGCTCGTGGCGGCCGGGCGCGTCGGCGATCTGGACGTGCGCAACGAGCGGCAGGTAGGTTCGCAGGCACTCGATCGCGTCCTCGCCGGCCATTGCCGCGTGGTACTGGTCGAGCTGCAGGCGCACGCTCGGGTGGTCGACGGTCTCCACCAACGCCGCCGCCACGGCTACAGTCCCTGCCCAGTATCCGGGGATGTCGATGGTGTTGATGGCCTCCACGAGCAGCGTGATGCCCGCCTCCTGAGCGAGCGGTGCGACCCGATTGAGATTGGCGATCGCGGTCTCGCGAGCCTGCTCGCTCGTGACGTTCGGCGGTGGCACGCCGACCAGCGCATTGAGCCGCGTCGTCCCGATCCGCGTTGCGAGCCCGATGGCATCTCGAACCCCATCCAGGAACTCCTGCTCACGACCGGGCAGGGCGAGGAGCCCGCGTTCGCCGCCGGCCCAGTCTCCGGGGGCCGGGTCGAAGCCGACCATCTCGAGGTCGAGGTTCTCGAGGATGAGCGCGAGGCGATCAGCGTCGAGTTCGTGTGGAAAGAGCATCTCGACGTGCGCGAATCCGACCGCGGCTGCGGCGTCGAACCGCTGAAAGGGCTCGAGATCCGGCCAGAGCATCGAGAGGTTGGCGGCGAAACGGGGCACGTCAGGCCGCCGGGCTCGAGCCGCCGGCGGCTTCGGCCTCGCGGTCCCAGAATTTCACGAGCGCCGACATGTCCTCGCCGGCCCAGCCGCGCGCTTTCGCCTCGAGGTAGCACTGCTCGACGAGCCCGCCCAGCAACAGCGGCACGCCCGCGCCGGCCGCCTCCGAGTGGATGATCGACAGGTCCTTCGCGATCAGGCCGACCGGGGTTGCGGGGCTGAAGTCCCGAGCGATGGAGCGTGGCAGGTTGCGCAGGAGCATCGCGGAGCTGCCGAAGGACGTCCCGATGACGTCCTGCACGGTGATGAGGTCTGCCCCGAGCTGCAGGGCGAACGCCGCCGCCTCGGCCGCGGCCAGGGTGTGCACCGCCACGAGGTACTGATTGACAAGCTTGATCGCCTGGCCTGCACCGACCGGTCCGCAGAGCCGGATCTTGGCGCCGAATGCCTCGAGGACGCCGACGGCGCGCTGGAACGTCGCGTCGTCACCACCCACCATAACGGTGAGGGTTCCGGCCACGGCCCCGGCCGGGCCGCCCGACACCGGCGCGTCCAGGAACGCGGCGCCCCGGACCGCGAGCATCTCCGCGCAGTGCCTGTTCAATGCGGGGCTCACCGTCGAATGGTCGATGTAGATCTGACCAGGTTCGGCGACCTCGGCCATCTCGGCGTAGACCTGCCGCACGGTGTCCGCGGTGGGCAGTGCAGTCAGGATGAAATGAGCGCCGCCGGCGAGGTCCTGCGGGGACGCCCGGACCGCAGCCCCCTGGTCCCGCAAGGACTGCACGGCGGCATTCTCCGACCGGTTGCAGATGGCGACGTCGTGACCGGCGGCGATGAGACGCTCGGCGATCGGACGCCCCATCTTGCCGATGCCGACGACGCCGACCTTCATGTGAACGCCGGACGGCTGCACTGCACCACGAGCGGATTATTCCGTGTCAACCCGGGGTGGCGCTCTGAATGATCTGGCCCAGCCCGAAGCGCGCCGCGAGATGCTATCCGGTGTTCTGCAACCCCGCGGCGATCCCGTTGACGGTCAGGAGGAGGAGCTGCTCGAGACGTCTGCGGTCGGCATGGGCCGCGTCGCCGCTGCGCAGCGCGCGCAGCGCCCGAAGCTGCAGATGGCAGAGGGCATCGATGTAGGGATTGCGCAGTTCCACCGCCCACGAAAGTACTCGGCGCTTCTCGAGCAGGCGCGACTGCCCGGTGACCGCGAGGATCCCCGCGATCGTGCGGTCGTACTCGGCGAGGATCAGGTCGGCGATGTGCGCCTGATCCCCGAGTCGCAGGTATTGCGCGGCCATGAAGCGGTCGGTCTTGGAAAGGCTCATCTCCGCGTTGTCGATGAGCACGCGCAGCAGCGGCCACGCGTCGTAGGCCACGCGCAGCTCGTCGAGGTTCGCGGCCGCGAGCGCGCTGCCGATGCCGTACCAACCGGGCAGGTTCAAACGGATCTGCGACCATGCGAAGACCCACGGGATGGCACGGAGCGAGGCGAGGCTCGTGTCGCCCCCTCGACTCGCCGGGCGCGAACCGAGGTGGAGACGAGCGAGCTCGCGGACCGGCGTCACCGCCGCGAAGTACGCGCCAAAGCCATGGATGTCGACCAGATCGCGATAGGCGGCGCGAGCGGCGACGTCCAGGGTCCGCGCGAGCGACTCAAAACGCATCGCTGCCACCTCGGTGCGTTGCCGCGTCGCCGGCGTGGAGGTGAGCAGCACCGCCGACGTCACCTGCGCGAGATGCCGCTGCGCGATGGTGCTGTTGCCGTACCGGGCGAAGATGACCTCTCCCTGTTCTGTGACCTTGAAACGCCCCGATACCGAGCCGGGTGCCTGGGCCATCACGGCGCGGTTCGCCGGTCCGCCGCCGCGCCCCAGCGCGCCGCCCCGGCCATGAAAGAGCGTGAGGCGCACCGAGCGTTCCGCTGCCCACGCGGCGAGGTCGGCCTGTGCGGCGTAGAGCGCCAGGGTCGCCGAAACCGGCCCGCTCTCCTTGGCCGAGTCCGAGTATCCGAGCATCACCTCGAGCGCTCGGCCTGTCGCCGCCATCCGCCGCCGCACCGGCTCGAGCTCGATCATCGCGTCGAGCGTCGCGCGCGCCGTGGTGAGATCCATGATGGTCTCGAAGAGAGGCACGACGTCGAGCTCGGGGGCCGGGTTCGGCGCGCACGCCAGTTCCGCGAGCGCGTGGACGGCGGCGATGTCGTCGGCGCTCCGCGTGAAGCTGACGACGTAGCGATGGCAGACCCGAGCGCCGAAGCGCTGCTGCAGCAGCGCGATCGTCCGGAGGGTCGCGACGACCTCATCCGTCTCGGGTGAGCGCATGCCGCCGGCCGTGATCTCGGCGAGCGCGTTGCGATGCACGCCACTGTGCTGGCGAATCTCCAGGTCCGCGAGGTGAAAGCCGAAGGTCTCCGTCTGCCAGATGAGGTCGTGCACCTCGCCGTAGGCCTGGCGCGGCGCGCCCGCGCCGACGAGCGCGTCCTGGAGGGCGCGAAGGTCGTCGAGCAGTTCATCCGGCCCCGAGTAGGCGAGTGAGAGATCGGCGCGCCGCGTCGCCGCGATGCGCTCGGCGACGAGCAGCAGAAACTGCCGGTATGGCTCCCCGGGTGCGCGCGCCTCGATCGCGGTGGCGCGATCGCCGACGATGTCTCGCGCGGCGCGCAGCAGGCCGAGGAAGTGGGCATCCGGCGGCGTCGTGTCGGCGTCGGCAGTCAGACCGGTGCCGATTCGCGTCGCAGCGGTCTCCAGCCCGCGGAGGACGTGCTCCGACTGGATGAGCAGCGTCTCTCGCGTGACGTGCGCCGTGATGTGAGGATTGCCGTCACGGTCGCCGCCCACCCAGCTGCCGAACCGCAGGAACGCCGGTGCGGACGGGAGTCGGGCGCCGCCATCGCCGTCGTCGAGCGCGGCCGACAGCTCGCGGTAGACGGCGGGGACGAGACGGAACAGCGTCGTGTCGAAGACGCCCATGAGCGTGCGGACCTCGTCGAGCGGCTGCAACTCCTGGCTCCGCAACTGTGCGGTCCGCCACAGGGCATCAACTGCTTCGAGAAGCCGGCGCCTGGTCCCCGGTTGTGGGACCGCCACCACCCGTGCGCCGGCGAGCAACTCGAGTTGATCCCCGACGCGGCGCAGTGCGGAGGTCACGGCGCGCCGCCGTGCCTCGGTGGGATGCGCCGTGAAGACGGGATGCACACGCAGGGTCGCGAGCTGTTCGTCGAGTCCCGCGTCCCCGAGGTCCGTGCGGACAGCCGCGAGGGCTGCGGTGAGGGCTTCGGCGGGACCGGCTGCGCCATAGTCCGCCTCGCGGAGTGCGCGGGCGCGATATCGCTCCTCCGCCAGGTTGACGAGGTGGAAGTAACAGGTGAACGCGCGGGCCACCTGCTCGGCGCGATCGAGTGACCATGAGGACACGAGCGTGTCCGCGGCGTCGGCATACCCGCCCCGTGTGCCGGCCTCGGCTCGCGCTCGGATCACCGTTCTGCGCAACGTCTCGACGTCGGCGAGGAGTTCAGCGCCGCCGTGTTCGGCGATCACCTGCCCGAGCGCATCGCCGGCGAGCCGGACCTCCTCGCGAAGGGTGCGCGGCATTTCCTGTCGCGCCGTGTCTCGCACGCTCCGGTCGGTGGTCTCGCGCTCCGCTGGGGTGGCCATGCACCAAGGACCATACCGACGCCCCGGTCTTCGCTGCATCGTGCGCCGCAGACGTCCGGCGCCGAGGCGTCACACTAGTTCCGGTGATGACCAGTGCCCTGCCGGCAACAGCCGGCGTGGTTGGACTCGGCCGGTTTGGACGTCTCTGGGCCTCGATGCTGCGGGCCGATTTCACCGTCCGCGCGTACGACTCCGACCCGTTGCAATCCGCCACAGCGGCGCGAGCGGGCATTGCGACGGCGACGCTGCTCGAAACGCTGTCGTCGGATGCCGTCTTCTACTGCGTCCCGATCTCGGCGTTCGAGGCGACACTCAAGGAGCACCTTCCTCATTTCCAGGAGCTCGGCGGGACGCGAACGCTCATCGATGTGCTCTCCGTCAAGCTGCACGCGCGCGACGTTTTCGCACGCCATCTGCCGTCGGGGTACCAGGCGCTGCTGACGCATCCGCTGTTCGGGCCTGACAGTGTCGCGGCGAGTGGCGTGGCCGGGCAGACGATCGTCATCGACGGATTCCGCCTGTCACCCGAGGCATTCCGGGCGTGGCGCTCGTACTTCGCATCGAAAGGGCTCGTGGTGGTGCCGATGTCCGCCGACGAGCACGATCGACTCGCTGCCGAGAGTCAGGGGCTCACGCACTTCGTCGGCCGGACACTCGAACGATTCGGATTTGTGCCGACGCCGATCGACACCCTTGGGACCAAACGGCTTCAGGACGTCACCTCCCAGGTGAGCAACGACACGTGGCAGTTGTTCGTCGATCTGCAGACCCTCAATCCGCACACCAAGGCCATGCGTCTGCGCCTCTCGGAAGCCCAGGACTCGGTCTTCGACCTGCTGCTTCCCAACCGGCTCGTGACCGATCGTGTCCTGGTCGGCATCCAGGGAGGGCGGGGCAGCTTCAACGAGGACGCCGCGCGGTATTACCTCAGTCGCACTCCTGACGTGGCCAGCGAGATCGTCTATCTCCACACGACCGAGCGCGTCCTGCGTGCTCTCCACGAGGGCGAGGTCGATCGCGGAGTTTTCGCGATTCACAACTCGGTGGGTGGCATGGTCGGGGAATCGGTTGCGGCGATGGCGCGCTATCGCTTCGCGATCGTCGAGGAGTTCGCGATCAAGATCTCGCACGCGCTGATGATTGCGGCCGGTGCCGATTTCTCGAGAGTCGACACCGTGATGGCGCATCCCCAGGTGCTCCGTCAGTGTCGTACCAACCTCGAGAAGAAGTATTCGAATCTCCGGCAGACGAGCGGGGAGGGGGACCTGATCGACCAGGCGAAAGTTGCGGAGTTACTCGGCAGCGGCGAGCTGAGCGACACCATCGCGACCATGGGCAGCCGGACGCTTGCGGAGATTCATGGGCTGCGAGTCGTCGAGGACAATCTGCAGGATCTCGACGAGAACTTCACGAGCTTTCTCTGGGTCGAGCGACCTCGCCAGGGTTAGGGAGCCCCGGCGACGGTCTGCAGACTCCGCATCAGCGAGAGGAACTCGGGGAAGGACAGGCTCTGCTCTGCGTCTGACAGCGCCTGGTCGGGATCCGGATGCACCTCGATGAGCAGTCCGTGCGCACCCGCGGCGCGTGCTGCCTTCGCCATCGGAGGGACATATGCGCGGTGGCCTGTGCCGTGGCTCGGATCGACGATGACGGGCAGGTGGGTCAGCTCGCGGAGCACCGGGATCGCGCACAGGTCGAGTGTGTTGCGCGTCGTCGTCTCGAAGGTGCGGATGCCGCGTTCGCAGAGCATGACCTGCTGATTGCCGATGGCGAGAATGTATTCCGCAGCACCCAGCCATTCGTCGATCGTGCTGGAGAGACCGCGCTTGAGCAGGATCGGGCGATCGACCTTGCCGAGCTCGCGGAGGAGATCGAAGTTCTGCATGTTCCGTGTGCCGACCTGGAGAATGTCGACCAGCTCCGCCATGCGTCTGACCTGATCGACTGCCATGACCTCGCTGATGATCGGCATTCCCGTTGCCCTGCCGGCCGCGGCGAGAAGTTCCAGGCCTTCCCACCCGAGCCCCTGGAACGCGTACGGCGAGGTACGAGGCTTGAAGACGCCGCCGCGCAGAATCTGGGCGCCGGCCTCGCGCACTGCGCGAGCGGTGGTATTGATCTGGTCGGCGGACTCGACAGAGCAGGGGCCCGCCATCACGAGGAAACCGCCGCCACCGATCAACAGGTTGCCGACCGGGATGACCGTGTCATCGGACCTCGCGCCGCGGCCGGCGAGCCGGTAGTTCTTCGACGACTTCGTGATCGGCCTCGGTGGCAGCGGGGTTTCCAGCGCGTCCGCGTCCGCCGGCGCGGGCACCAGGGGCGTGGCGTCGCCCGGCTGGGAATCACCCGCGGTGGTCGTGGCCGGATAGCTGCCCAGGATCTTGAGGTGCAGTGCGGTGGAGCGGAGATCATCCAGCGCGTCGGCCGTGCGCGGATCCGCGATGTTGCCCTCGAAGTCGATGAAGAACATGTACTCGAACGGACGCCCGGGGCGTGGGCGGGACTCGAGTTTGGTCATGGAATGGCCGCTGGCGGCGAGCACCCCCAGCGACCGCATCAACGCGCCGTGCTCGTGGCGGGCGATCAGGATCAGGCTCGTTTTGCATGGTGCGTTGAGTTCGACGGCGACGGGGCGCTTGGCGAGGACGACGAAGCGCGTGTAGTTCTCGGCGTGATTGGCGATCCCGCGCCGGAGGATCACCAGTCCGTGCGCGGCCGCCGCTTCGGGCGCGCCGATGGCGACCTGCGTCGAGTCTCCCGCCGCGTGCACCAATCGCATCGCTGCGCCGGTGTCGAACTGCAGGATTTGCGACGCATTCGGCAGTGACCGCAGAAAGCGCGAGCACTGTTCGAGACCGTCACCGGCGGCGAGCACCTGGCTGATTGCACCGAGCGGGATTTCGCTCACGCCGCAGAGGCAGTAGTCGACGCTCGAGGTTTCCTCGCCGACGATCGAGACCTCGTTCTCGCGCAACAGATCGTAGGTTTCGTCAACGCTGCCCGCGGCGGTGTTCTCGATGGGCAGTACCGCCAGGTCGACCTCCCCGGTTTTCAACGCGTCGACAGCGGCCTGGTACGTGCGGGTGACGACCAGCTCGCTCTCGAACTCGCGAGTCGCGAGATACTTCTGCGCAGCCAGGAACCCAAACGAGTGCTCACCGCGCACGGCGACGCGGAGGGCCACCTCACGGTGCACCCCGGAACGGCTGGAGACCTGCCGGCTGACCGACTCGGCCAGGAGGTCGCGATAGATGCGGCGGACGAGGTTGACGGGCGCGCCCTCGGTCCGTGCGATGTGTTCCACGGCGGCAAGGACCTGACGTTCGCGATCGGTGTCACGGATCGCGGCCTCCGACGCGGCCTTCTCTCTGGCGACATCGCCGACGACACGGAAACGCTCCGCGATCAGTTCGACGATCCGCTGGTCGAGGTTGCCGAGTCGCTCGCGGAGCGCGAGGAGTTCAGCGTCAGGCTCTGGCACGAATCGAGTCTACGGTCCACAGGCAGCTTCGGCGTCGCGATCGACAGCGGGGCGGCCTGGTCGGCGTCAGGGCTGCATTGCAAATGCAGCGACGAGTTCGAGTTCGGTCCCCCCCGCGCATCCGAGGTCCAACACACCGCTCGACGACATGATCGGGTTCACGACGACGGTTCTTTCGGCTGGAAGCCAGCGTCCGTCGACTGCGAGCGCCAGGGCATCCCCGGGCGTCGCCGCGGCGAATTCGAGCGTGATGGCGGTCCCGGTCGGCACACCGACTTCCACACCCGATGCATCACAGAACAGCGTCCGAGGCGCCCCGATCAGCGAGTCCGGATGACCCAACGGCTCGAACAGGTGCGTGGCTGCCGCGACGTCTGCCTCGTCGACGCTGACGTACGTGCCGCCCAGGCGGAAGAGATGCGGACTGATCGCGCCGATCCAGGCCCACCGCTGCATCACCGCGAGCGCAACGTCAGAGAACTGGGGCGCGTGCAGCATGGTCGTGTACAGGAAGGTATATCCCTGCCCCGGGAGCGAGTCGAGCAGCTTGGGTGTGACGATGGCCGGCGTGAGCATCATCCCTCGGCGCCGGGCATAGTACGGCACGGCCGGTGACCACGCGAGCCCATCAAACACGATGAGGTCATTCGGCTTGGTGCCCGCGTCGACTTCGCGAGCCTGCGCAAGGGTATTCGTTGGATCGGGGGTTGGCATCGAGTAGCTCGACGCCACGAAGTCACGCTGGATGTACAGGGTCGCCCCCAGCCACACGACGATCACGGTGACCGCGACCGCTCGAAGCGGGAGCGTCCGGCATCGACGAATGACTCCGTCGAGCGCGTAGCCGATGACTGCGGCGGCAGCGGGCGTCACCGCCGCCAGATAGTACGACTGCACCGCATAGAGATTGACGAACGTCAGTATCGGCAGGACGAGGGCGAGAATGATGCCGACCCATACCGCGCGCCGCTCTCGGAGGATCGCGATCAAGAACACTGCAGCGAGTATCCACACGGGCATTCCGGTGACCAGCGTGTCCAGCGGGTGGATGATCTTGCTCCATTGGCGAAGATCCAATCGCTGACCGATCGAGCCGAAGTTGAAACCGAACAACGCAACGCTGGTCAACCAGCTCGTTGCCGGGCTCGCCGCCTTGACCTCATCGGCGTGGTGCGTCCAGAGCACGCAGGCCACCAACGGGACGGCGAGCAGCACCGCCGCGGTCCGCAGTCGGTCGCGAAGCAGTGTGCGCCACGGTGGTCTCGAAACAGTGCCCCAATACAGAATCAGCGGCACCATCCAGAACACGGCGCTCGTGACCTTGACGAGCATCGCGAGTGTCCCGAGGACGATCGCCAGCGCTGCGAAACGCCGTTGGCGCGTATCGATCCAGATCATCCCCACCCAGACATAGGCGACCGAGAACGCGGTCGCCATGTACTCGATCATCGAGGCCCTGCTCCAGAAGACGTCGAACGGCGATGCGAGAAAGACGAGCAGCGCGAGGGCGGCGGCCGTGCGTGTGGAGAGATGCCGCACCAGGCCCCAGACGGCGACGGCCGTCGCCATGAAGCAGATCACGCTGCTGATGCGCATCGACCAGTCGATGCCGCCGCCGAGGTCCATGATCACGGCGCCCATCGCCTGGAACAGCGGGAACTCGAAGGGGACCTGCCAGGGCCTGCCGAGGACCGGGAGTTGCGGGGCGAGCAGATTGATGCCCTGCTGGTGATAGATCAGCGCGGGATACGCGGTCTCGGTCTGACGGAACACGGAGATGGCGAGCAGCGGGCCATTCAAACTCGGCAGGCGAACCAGGAGCCCGACGAGCAGCAGTGCGACGACCACGCCCCCCTCTCGGAGGCCCGGGGCTGCCAGCAACCGCCGGGCGCGTCCGCTGACCCTTCGCATGCGCCGATTCTAGGAGGCTGCCGGATCCTCGACGACGGAGAGCATGGTGCCCGCCGGGTCGGTGAACCATGCGATCGTCGGTCCGCGGCCGCGCATGATGCCGCGCTCGTCCTGGTCGAGCCCGTCATACCGCTCGAAGTGAATGCCGTTTGCAGACAACGCGTCGACCGACTGCGAGACATCCGCAACGGGGAAGTTCAACACCGTGAACGGCGCCGGTTCGTGGTTCGGCTTCGGATAGATCACGACACGTCCGCCTCCCGCGAGGACGTTGTGAAGATGGGATTGGGTCGTTCGCCACCCTCGCTGCGGTCGCAACCAACGCTCAGTGCCTGCTCCCGGTAGCGTGACACGCGCGCACAGCGATCGATTTCGGAGCCAAGCAGCGGGTTCTACCGTAGGATGGCGTCAACTCACCCGGGGCGGCAGAGCCGGCCGCACCGCAGATCAAGGAGATATCCGATGCTCGCCTTCAACGCGTTCGGTACCAAAGAGATCGTCGTCTACGTGATCGTCGTCGTGATCGTGCTCGCCCTGATCGCCTGGTATCTGATGCGGGGGCGCTCCAAGGCGTAGCACCTCGGTCTCGAGGTCAGAGACGGCATGCGGTTTGCCGTTGCTCGGCAACGCATCGTCAGCCATCACCGGCCTCGAGGAACTGTTCGATTAACTCGGCGGCGGCACGGCGCTGAAGGACGGCATGAGATGCCCGCGAATCGCGGCCGCGACGGTCTCGGCGTCTGGTGTTGTCACGATCAGGCGCGAGTAGCCGGCGCCATCAAGCTCGACCACGATGGCCGTCTCCTTGCCGTGGACGACGGCGAAGTCCTTGCCGAATGAGCCCCGCCGCGTGCCCACGGCGATCACTCCCGGGATGCCGGTGCCGGGGGCGCGAATGCCGCGCAACTCCGGCCACGCGTCGTCGACGACGCGCACGGCTCGCACCGCGCCAAGCGGAACGCGCACATCCGCGTGCACAGCCTCGAACTTCTCGAACTCCGACATCTTGACCACGAGGTCCGCGCTTTCGACGATCAGGGTTGCCATCCCTCGATCTTACGTCGCCGTCCAGCATGGGTGACCCGGCGTCTCGAGGCGCTCGCTGCCGAGCGTTCCGCACTCTTCGTATCGTTCCGGCATGGACTGGACCGTGCTCGGACGCGACGGACGCAGGGTCAGCCGAGTCGGTCTGGGCCTGGCGGCGATCGGCCGGCCCGCGTACATCACGACAGACCGCGCCGTCGATTTCGGCAGTGACCGCTCCGAGCGAGCATTCCGGACACGGACCTGGCAGGTGCTCGATGCTGCTTATTCGGCGGGTGTGCGCTACGTCGACGTCGCCCGCTCGTACGGGCTGGCGGAGAGGTTTCTCAGCGAGTGGCTTGCAGACCGTGGCGATCCGGCGGACCTGGTCATCGGTTCCAAGTGGGGATACACGTACGTCGCGGCGTGGGATCTCGCAGCGCCGGTGCAGGAGGTGAAGGATCTCTCCGTGGCCACGTTCGAGCGGCAGTACGGTGAGACGACTGCCCTGCTCGGGGAGCGGCTCCGGCTGTACCAGGTGCACTCGCTCACCATCGAGTCGGGCGCGCTCGATGATGCACCGCTGCTCGCCGCGCTTGCCCAACGGCGCGAGCAGGGCCTGCTCATCGGCATCACGACCACGGGTGCGAACCAGGCGGACACCATCCGCCGGGCACTCGAGGTTCGCGTTGACGGGCTGCCGTTGTTCGCAGCGGTGCAGGCAACGTGGAACCTGCTCGAGCCCTCGGCCGGCCCGGCGCTGGCCGAGGCTTCGGCTGCGGGATGGTCGGTGATCGTCAAGGAGGCGGTGGCCAACGGGAGGCTCACCGCCGCCGGTGACGCGGGCCGGCCGGGGAGCGCGCTCGGTGGCGCCGCGGCGGCGTCGGGCCACGCTCCCGACGCCCTCGCCATCGCGGTTGCACTCGCGCAGCCTTGGGCTGCGGTCGTGCTCAGCGGCGCCGCGACCGTCGGCCAGCTGACGAGCAACCTCCGCGCTGTGGAGATTGGCGCACCCGAGATGCCCGACCTGGCCGAGCCGGCGGCGGCGTACTGGGCGGCGCGGTCAGCACGACCGTGGCGCTGAGCGGCGCCTACTGCTGCTGTTGCTGCTGCTGCCAGTGCACCCCGGCGTGGTGCTCGACTCGATCGACCTGCTGGTTGGACATCCGCGCGATGCGCACCGTGACCTCGGGCGGGGCGCCGGACGCCGCTCCGAAGAACAGGCCGTGGTGGGGGGCGACGTCGCCGTAGTCACGCCCGACTGCGAGGCGGAGATGATGCGCGCCGACATGCTGTCCGAGAGTCGGGTCCAATCCGAGCCAGCGCCCGTCGGCACCGCACACCTCGACCCACGCGTGTGATTGCCCTTCGACCACCTTCTCCTCATCGACCGGCCCCAGGTAGCCGCTCACGTATCGCGCCGGCCACCCTGCCCCACGCAGCATCGCCAGGAACAGGTGCGTGAAGTCTTGGCACACCCCCGCACCCCCCTCGAGCAGGTCGTCGATGCTCGATTCAACCGTCGTGGCGCCGCTCACATAGCGCAACTCTTGCGGGATGCGCTGCGCCGTGGCCAGGACGCTGTCAAAGCTCCTGTCGTCGCCGTTCCATTCGTGCCAGAGGGCTCGCGTGTTCGCGGCGAGCGGGACTCGCGGGCTCGGCAGGATGAACTCGAGCCGTGGGTCGCTCGCAAGCGCGTCCTGCTCCCACTCCGTCAGCCGGCGGCGGCGGGGCTCGCTGTTCTCGACAACCGCATCGACGGTGAACTCGAGGAGCTCGTGCGGCGACGTGACATCGAGGCGGTGCACGAAATTGCCGTAGTAATCAACCCGGCTGCGCGGCACCGCCCACGGTGTGCTCACCAGTGCGAACGCGAGTGTCCGCTGGGATCCGCGGTCTCGCGCCCGCATGCGCACCTCGTTGTACGAGAGCGTCACCGTCGTCGAATAGCGGAGCACGGTGCGGTGTGACACCGAATAGGTCAGCGTGTCAGTACCCATGTGTCCTTACTCCCACCACCCTGAGATGAGTTGACGACGAGTTCATCAGGATCCCCGGCGACCCGCGTCAAGCCACCGGGAACGATCCACGGTCGTTCATCGAGCAGCACGAAGGGCCGCAGGTCGACGGCACGCGGCTCGAAACCGCCACCTGCCCGAAGGCAGACGGCGCGAGACAGCGCGACCTCCTCCTGCGCAAGCCACTGCCGCGGACTCGCCTTGACCTCCTCGAGGAATTCGGTGCGCTCCTGCGACCCCATCAGGCGCCCGAAATGGATCCCGTAGCCGCCACTTGCATCGACGGGCTTCAGCACCATGCTGTCGATGTTGGCGACAACGTGCGCCTGCTGCCGCTCGTCGGTCAGGTCATAGGTGGCAACGTTGTCGATCAACGGTTCCTCGCCGAGGTAGTAGCGGATCATCGCCGGAACATAGGGATAGATCACCTTGTCGTCCGCGACGCCGGTCCCCGGCGCGTTGGCGATGGCGACGTTCCCGCGGCGCCACGCCTCGATCAGCCCCGGCGCTCCGAGCATCGAATCGCGGCGGAACACCAGCGGATCAAGCCATTCGCTGTTGACGCGTGAGTAGATCACGTCGACGCGCTGCGCAGCGCCTTCAGCGTCGCGCCTGTAGACCTCGTCCTCCACGACGATCAGCTCGTGCCCTTCGACGAGGGTGGCGTTCATCTCATCGGCGAGCAGACGGTGCTCGTAGTACGCGGCGTTATATGAGCCCGGGGTGAGCACGACGATATCCGCGTCCCACTGCCGTGGCGCTATGCGCTGGAGGATGCGGCGAAGCCGGCCGGTATATCCATGGATCGGACGTACCGGCGCGAGTTCGAACCAGTCGGGCGCGAGCGACTCCATCGCGCGCCTCGATTCGAGCGCGTAGGCGATGCCACTGGGGATTCGCACGTTGTCCTCGAGGACGTGGAACGTGCCCGCGACTCGCACCACGTCGATCCCGGAGACGTGACACCACGTCGCTCGCGGGGGGCGAATGCCCACGATGTCGCGGAGGTAGCCGGTACTGCTGTAGACGAGCCGTCCGGGCACCACCCCGTTGCGGATCGCCCGTTGCGCCCCATAGCAGTCGGAAACGAAGAGGTCGAGCGCCATGGCACGTTGCGAGAGTGCTTTGCTGAGCGATCGCCACTCGCCGGCAGAGAGGACGCGGGGCACCGGGTCGAAGGGAAAGATCGGGGCGACGCCCTCTGTGGGGACGCCGAACGTGACACCTTTGTCGGCGAACCATTGCTGCGCGTCCCTGCGAATCCGGGGCAGGCCGGCCGCTGCCTGCTCGAGTGTCGCGAGCAGCTCCGCGTATGGAGGCCGCACCGCACCGTCCGCCTCGATGCATTCGTCGGCACCGCGCGGCAGGCCGAGGGCAACGGCCCGGGCGGTGCCGGCCTCGGTTGTCATTCATCGACAGTACTCCCCGCATCCGCCACATCGTCATTGGTCACGGCGCACAAGGAGTCGCGCCCGCGATTGTGCACCTGGAGCGGTTCACACGCGTCGATTCGGCAGTACAGTGAGGATCGTGATCGACGCCCCCACGAGCGGTCGACGGCTTCGCGTGGGCTGTGAGTTTCTCCATGACCTCGAATGGCCCGTCACCTTCGTGCTGCAGGTGGAGCCCCGCCGGGACGCCGTGCATTCGCTGACGAGTGCCGGCGTGGAAACGTGGCCTCCTGCCGCCATGCACGAGTACACGGACCTGTACGGGAATACCTGCCAGCGATTCGTCCTGGGGCCCGGGAGCGTGCGCATCCGGTACGAGGCCGAGGTGGTGGTGGACAGCGGCGTCGATGAGATCGACGAGACGGCGATGCAGGCCGCGGTTGCAGACCTGCCGGACTCGACGCTCCATTTCACCCTCGCAAGCCGGTACTGCGAGTCCGACCGGCTCGGCAACACCGCGTGGCAGTTGTTCGGCGACGTCGCCCCGGGATGGCGGCGCGTCCAGGCAGTTGTCGACTGGGTGCACAACAACATCACCTTCCGCCACGGGACCAGCGGACCGTCGACGGGCGCGGTGGATATCTATCTCCAGCGCGCGGGCGTCTGCCGAGACTTCGCGCAACTGGCGGTGACGTTCCTGCGCGGGCTCAACGTTCCTGCGCGCTACTGCTTCGGATACCTGCCCGATATCGACGTGCCGATCGCAGACGAACCGATGGATTTCGTCGCCTGGCTCGAGGCATATGTGGGGGACCGCTGGTACACCTTCGATCCCCGCAACAACACGCCGCGCACCGGCCGTGTGCTCATCGGGCGCGGGCGTGACGCGCTCGACATCGCGATGATGACCCACTACGGCGCGGCTCCATTGCGCGCCATGCGCGTCGTGGCGGAACCAATTGGCGCGCTGCCCTGGTCGAGCGCCTCTCCCGCGGTGGTCGGCGACTTCTCGGGTGATCTGCAGTGACGGCTCGGCATGCCTCGTCGACCTCGTTACCGGGAAAGGACTGGTCGGCGAATCCATTGCAGCTGGACTGGAATCGAGTGCAGCGGACCCGCTATCGGATTCACCAGCGCCTCACCTATCGTTATGACGGGCCCGTGCGCTCTCTGAAGCAGCGCCTCGTCGTGCAACCACGAAGCGTCCACGGCGATCAGCGTCGGATCAACCGCCGTCTGACCATCCTCGATGCGACTCCGCGTCAAGTGGATGTCAGCGTCGACGAGTTCGGGAACACCATCCTGACGCTCGAAATTCCTCTGGTGGAACGTGAGGTCACCTTCGTGACCTCCAGCATCGTCGAGCGCGACGCGCGGCATGGCCCGCACCTGGTGCCGGCGACCATCCTCGAGGATCGTCGCCTCCTCGACCCGACCGCGCTCACCGGGGCTGATCCCACCATCGATCTGCTCGCCGAGGAGCTGCGTGCCAGCGCGCTCAGCGGCGGTGCGCTCGCGTCCGCCGCGAACGAGTGTGTCCACAACGCGCTGTCATATGAGCACGGTGCGACGTCGGTCCGTACCACTGCGGCGGAGGCGCTCGCACGCGGCGCAGGTGTATGCCAGGACTACGCGCACGTGCTCCTGGCACTGACCCGCCGCCTTGGCCTGGCGTCGAGGTATGTCTCCGGGCAGATGCTCGGGTTCGGCGGTTCGCACGCCTGGGTCGAGGTCATCGTGCCCGACGGTCACGGCCAGGCTCGCGTGCTGTCCCTCGATCCCACGCACGGCCGCGCGACCGGCTTTGAATACGTCACCGTCGCCGTCGGGCGTGACTACTCGGACGTGGCCCCACTCTCGGGCACATACCGCGCGCCATTCGCGGGGTCACTCAGCGCGACCAAGCGCGTGTTCATGACTGCACTCGGCCCAGGCGACAGCGACGACGCAGATCTGCGAGCGATCGCCTGAGCTCCGCGCCCCCCGGTTCTCGGGTTAGTCGCTGACCAGCTCGTAGTACGGATTCAGGATCGCCAGCCGGCGGCGCCAGCGACCGACCATTCCCTCGACGAGCACCCGTGCCCCCAGTTCGATCCCGGGGATGCGCCGCCGGCCGGGGAAGACGAGGAGCAGGCTCCCGGCCTCGTCGCCGATCTCGCAGCCGAGGCTCGGACCCGTCTCCGTGAGCTGAACCTGCAAGGCTCGGACGGTGCCGGTCGCGCGAATTCGATTTCGCCACCTGGCCTGATTGATCGGTGCCGTGGTCTCGGAGACCGGACCCGGCGTTCCGCTCGACGCGGCCATTGCGCTCACTGCCACGTCACTTGCACCGATATCGATACGACGGAAGGCTGCGTGCATGGGTGCCATCGTCAGTAACTGTGTCAGAAGTCATGTCGGGAAACTTCGTCCTTGGTGCACACATATGGTCGATCGTCGCTGTGCACACGGCATCAACTCGCGATTGATTCGACTGCCGCGAGCGCCGGGACGTCATCCTCGTTCGCGTCGTCGATGCTCGCCACGTCCCTGCGACGCACCGTTGCCGCCAGGATCACCGCGCCCGAGAGCATGAGGAATGCCCCGACCAGAAACGCGACATGGAAGCCGCTGACCAGCGCGGTCACGCTGTCGGCGGCGGTCGGCACATGGCCGAGCGACGAGAGTGAATGCGCGGTGGCGTTGGCCGCGAGCGTGGAGAGCACCGCCAGGCCGATCGCGCCGCCGAGCTGCTGCGACGTGTTGAGGAGCCCCGAGGCCAGCCCCGCATCGTCCGGGGCGACGTTGGTGGTGGCGATCAGCGTGATCGGGACGAAGGTGAGTCCCATGCCGACGGACATGATCATCAGTCCGGGCAGGAGATCACCGAGATAGGTGCCGTGCACCGGAATCCGGCTGAGCACGATCAGCCCCACGGCCGCGATGCCCATGCCGGTGAGCCCGACCGGGCGGACGCCGACCCGACGGATCAGCTGCTGCGAGAGCCCAGCCCCCGCGATGATGCCCGCTGTCACGGGGAGGAACGCGAGCCCGGCGCGGAGCGCGCTGTAGCCGAGCACCTCCTGAACGTAGATCGAGGCGAAATAGAACAGGGCGAACATGCCGCCGGCAACGAGGAGCATGGCGGCGTTGGATCCGGTGATCGAGCGCATCCTGAAGATGCCGAGACGGATGAGGGGGTGGCGAAGCCGCGACTCGAGCATCACGAATCCGGCGATGAGCACGAAGGCGAGGGCTCCGAGTCCGAGCGTCTCGGCTGAGATCCAGCCCACGGACTCGGCGTTCACGAGCGCGTACACCAGCACCACGAGGCCCGCGGTGATCGAGACCGCGCCGGCGATGTCGACCCCGCCCCGGGCGTTGTCGACCCTGCTCTCAGGGACGAACCGGAGCGCGAGCAGGATCGCGATCACCCCGACAGGCACATTCACGAAGAACACCCACTGCCAGGAGAACGCGCTGGTGAGCACGCCGCCGAGGAGGAGGCCGACTGCGCCGCCGCCGACCGCAACCGCGCTCCAGACGCCGAGGGCTGTGGTGCGCTCGCGGCCTTCAGCGAACGTCGTGGTGAGCACCGAGAGTGCCGCCGGCGAGACCATCGCCCCACCGAGACCCTGGAGCGCGCGACCGGCGACGAGGATTCCCGCGGAACCTGCCAGCCCGTTCATGAGCGAAGCCGCAGAGAACAGCACGATCCCGATGAGAAAGAGGCGACGGCGCCCGAAGAGGTCGGCTGCCCGACCGCCGAGCATGAGGAAACCTCCGAACGCCAGCGTGTACGCGTTCACGATCCACTGCAGGCTCGACGGCGAGAAGTGGAGACCGCGCTGAATCGAGGGGAGCGCGACGTTCACGATGGTGGCGTCAAGCACGACCATGAACTGGGCGAGCCCGACGATCACGAGGACGAGCCAGGGATTGACGCGCTTCGGTTCCATATTTCGTCCTCTGGTTGGGGTAGAATCGGAGCGTGGGCTCCGGTTATGGAGTACTATACGGAACGATGGTTCCGTTTGTCAAACACGGTCAGGACGACCAGTCAGGACGATCAATGAGCATGGGGACAACCGGGAGAGGGCAGGTCGAGACTGTTCTGGCGCCGTCTGAGCGGCACCTGCGTGCCGACGCGCAGCGCAATCGCGAGCGCATCCTCGAGGCGGCCACGACGTTGATGGCCAGCCAGGGGATCGAGGTTCCCATCGATGAGATCGCTCAACGTGCCCAGGTTGGCGTCGGCACCGTGTACCGAAATTTCCCGACCAAGGAGGCGCTCTTCGAGGCGCTCATCCATGCACGGCTCGAACCGCTCGTCGCCGAAGCGCGCTCGGCTGCGAGATCCAACGATCCGGCAGACGCGTTCATCAACTTCATCCGTCGCATCGGCGATGAGTTCGCTGACTTCAAGGCGCTCGGCGACGCGATGTGCGAGGCGGGTGTCGATCTCAGCGAGACCAAGCAGAGGATTTCGGGCGAGCTGAACGACGCCGTCGCCGGGCTTCTTGCGAGCGCGCAGCGTGCCGGCCGGATCAGACCGGATGTGACGATCAACGACGTCTCGGCCATGATGGTCGGTCTGTCGCACGCGGATCCGTCGCTGATCGATTCGTCACAACGAAAGCGCTGCGTGGCCCTGTTCTGCGATTCGCTGCTCCTCGATGCGCGCAGCGTGCTGCCCCAGGACGGGCTGATCACCGCCGAGCCGGCACGAGCCTAGCGCTCCACCGCGCGGCTTTCAGGACGGGTCGTCGCTGCGGCTCAGCTCCCACGCGAGGCGGTCGATGGCGCGATGCTTGCCGATCGGGATCTGCAGGTAGCGATATCCCCCTGGCGAACGGATCTTCAGGTCGATGAGCCAGGTGCCGCGCTCCCCACGGGAGAGCAGCACGTCGTCAACGCGCATGGTCGCCTGCCCGGTCGGCGAAGCCTCGACGACAGGTCGAGTTACGTGGCGTTTCATCCTCATCACCCGTTGACGGCGGCGGGTTGGGCGCTCACGCCGGCCGTGATGGGCCGGCGGCGGTCGAGCCCGTAGCCTCGATAGAGCAGCTCGATCGGATGCACGGCGGTCACAGCTGCGCCGTGCGCGATCTGCCACCGGCAAGTCTCGCTGTCGCAGGCGGCGATGTCGGATCCGGTCGCCGTGATGTCGCTGAAGAGCCGTTTGCCGACCGCCATCGAGATCTCGTACTTCTCCTTCTTGAGTCCGTACGTGCCGGCGATGCCGCAGCAGTCGACGTCGAGCTCGATCATGTGCAGGTCGGGGACGAGCGCGAGCAGATCGAGCGCCGGCTTGCCGATGCCATGACCGCGCTGCTGACATGGCGCGTGGTAGGGAACGGTCAGCGGCAACGACTCGAAATCCGTTCGCAGCTCCCCGCGCTCGTGTTGGCGGAGAAGGAATTCGCAGAGGTCGTACATCGACCCGCTGACCACCTTGAGATCCTCGTCGTCGATGCCGAGAATCTCGTGGGCCTCGCGCTTGAGCATCAGACCGCAACTCGTCGAGTTCGAGACGATCGGCAACCCGGCGCGCGCGTGCGGCGCCAGACGGTCGACCAGACGTCGCACGTACGTGCGTGCCGCCGGGAAATTGCCGTTCGACTGCAGGGGGAGTCCGCAGCAATCCTGCTCCGGCACGATCACCCGAAAGCCGCTGTGCTCGAGCACGGCGACCACCATCTCGCCAACACGCGGCTCGTAGTAGTTGGTGCCGCAACCATGGAAATAGACGACCGCCGGCGCGTCGGCGGGGCCGTGGTGGCGGCGCGATCGTTTCTGGAATGTGGTGCCGGCGAAGCTCGGCATCGGCGCGTCGCGATGGATGCCGATGACGCTCTCCACGACTCCGCGAACCGCGCGGTTGTGCAGCGCCCAGTTTGCCACGGGCGCAACCGGCGTCCCGAGCCTGCCGATCACGGTCGGACGGGCGATCAGCTGGTTGCGGAGCGGCACGCCGCGCTGCTCCCAGAGCTTGGCGCGAGCCCGGGAGTTGATCTCGGCGATCTTCACGTCCTGAGGGCAGACCTGCGTGCAGATTCCGCATCCGGAGCAGTAATCCACGGACTTGTCCGGCGACGCATCGGTTCCGCGGTAGCGCTCGGCCTGGGGTCCGACGTACTTCGGTCCCGGGAACAGCGGTGTGACCTGCGAGACGGGACAGTACGACTCGCAGATCGTGCACTTCACGCAGTGGTCGAGCGAGTCGCGGATGAAGTCGTTCATCGCACCGCCTCCGGCACGGGCTGCGCGTTGGGGGCGAGGATGGCCTCGGCCGCGGCGTAGCCGGTGGCGACGCTGATGCCCGTGCCCGACTTCTCCTTCCACGGAACCGCACCGCCGAGGATGGCCCCGGCCGCGTGCAGGTTCGCGTAGACCGGATGACCGTCGGGGCCGACCGGGCGGAGGCGATCGTCGGTGGCGACGCCGGCGCGGGCGAGCGGCTGGTCGTCGAAATATCCCGCGGCGAAACGCACGCGCTCGGACCCCGAGACGCCGACCAGCGGCAGGTCGAACACGGTCTCCCGCGTGACGCCGAACGAGTCGAGCTCGAGACCCCCGCTCGCGAACCCGCCGGAGGCGAGCACAACGGCACCAGTCGGATGCGAGACCGGGCCCGTCGCGTTGCTGACGTCGACAGCTTCGATGCGTCCGTCCTTGACGCGTGCGCCGGCTGCCCTGACACCGAGCACGATGCTCGTCCCGCGTTCCCGGAGTTGCTGCGTGAGGGCATCGAAAAGACGGATGCCCGGCACCGACGGCGGCAGCGTCGCGACCTCGAACACCTTTCGCTCCAGCCCGGTCTCGAGTGCGTGCCAGGTCGCGTCGGCATCGCGCAGGCCGAGCACCGCCGGGACGCCGATGATCTCGTCGGGATCGGTTCGCTTGTCGAGTGCACCGATCAGCCAGTCACCCAGCCCGTCGGTGTCGAAGCGTCCAGCGACCACACGTCCGCTGAGGTCGCCACGAGGGCTGGCCGGAGGTTCGAGCACCAGCGCGCGAGCCGTCACCGGCGCCGGGAGACGCGCACGGGCAAGGTTGTCGGCGAGCAGTGCCGGGTGGAAGTCCTTGAACCCCTTGAATCCGACGAACACGAATCGGCCTCCGGCGCGAAGGTCGCCGCCGGCCATGGTGCGCGGCACGAACGCTGAGGGCTTCGGCACCCCGATCGCCGTCGGAAGCAGGACGTTCTCGTCGACGCTGCCGGTGTAGCCGAGCGTGCCGGCGTGGGTACCGAACCACGCGAGCCCTGCCGCGAGCCGTTCCGCGCTGAGATGCCTGTAGGGATGATCCGGGGAACCCGCGAGCAGAGCGGGCAACGCGGCGGCCGGGCTCTCCACGCGCGTCTCCCCGACGTAGCCGAGCACGTCGATCGTCGCCGGTGCCAGGTGGGTCGCGCCCACGCCTCGCGCGACGACCAGCACGCGCTGCCCCTGCTCGGTGAGACGGAGGGCGGCCACAAGGCCGGCGAGACCGGCGCCGACGACGACCGTGTCGTAACTCATGCCGGCAGATGCTCGACGTCGAGCACTCCCTGAAAGATCCAGTCGTCGAGCCGTGCCTGGCGAAGCTGGTCGCCATGCAGGATTGGATGCACGCCCTTCCATCGTTCCTCGAGGAAGCCGAGCAGCGTCTGGTTGGCAACCGTCTCGTCGATGGTGCCTCCCTCGTGGAGAATCCCGGTCGCGCGGTAGATGCAGAATCCACCCTGGCACGGCCCCATCGCGAGCCGCGTGACACGGCGAATGTCGTCGAGGCTGGTCGTCCCGCGTTGCTTGACGGTCTCCTCGAGGTGGGAGCGGGTGATCAACTCGCACTCGCAGACGATCTCCTCGGCCTGGGGGACGGGCTCGCGCGCGGCGAGCCGGTTGCCGATCCGGTAGAGGACATGGCTTTCGGAACCCGCCAGCGGTACCTCCGCAGTCCTGCACGGACGCGCCCCGCCGAGCTGCAGGCATGCGGCGTCGACCGCCGACTCCGCCATCAGACGGAACGTCGTGGTCTTGCCGCCGGTGATGGTGAGAAAGCCGGCGATTCCCTCGCGGGACGAGTGGTCGAGGAGCGCGTGCGAGCGCGTGACGTCGCGCGTCTCCGCCACTGCGGCGGTGTCCTCGAAGAGCGGACGGACGCCTGCCCAGGCGTGCAGGGCCCGCGCCTGCCGGAAGCCCGGTACGAGCTTTTCCCCCTCGTCGAGCAGGAGGTCGATGTCGGCCTGGCGGATCTCGGTCTCGTCGGGGTCGGGCACGAACACGTCGGTGGTACCGATCACGCAGGCGGTGCGCAGCGGCAGCAGGATGTCCCCGTCCGCGGGTCGCTTGCAGCGGTTGACACACATGTGCACGAGCCGGTGGTTCATCGCGATCATCAGGCCCATGCCGGCGCGCACGTTGACCGTGCAGTGCGCGAGGTCCGCGATCTGACCCGCCCAGGCGCCCGCAGCGTTGATGACAACGGTGGCGTGAACGCCGAACTCCTCGCCGCTGCGCTCGCTGCGGATGCGCGCACCCACGACGCGGTCGCCCTCCATCTCAAGGCCGAGGACTCGGTGATAGGGGAGGATCCGAGCCCCGTGTTCCTCGGCGGACCGGGCGCACCCCCAGACGAGCTTCCAGGGATCGAGTGAGGCGTCAGGGACGAGGAACGCGCGCCGGATGTCCGGGTTGACGCGTGGCTCGCGACGGAGCGCTTCGGCAACAGGGATCTCCTCGGCGGGAACGCCGGTCGCCTTGCAGCCCTCGAGAAAGAGGTCGCCGTACTCCGGGTCGTCCCATGGCGTGGAGACGAACATCCCGCCCGTGTCCTCGACGCAGTCCGCCGCCGTCGCGCGCAGGATCCGATTCTCCGCGATGCACTCGCGCGCGGCGGATGGATCCTTCACCGCGTAACGACCGCCCGAGTGGAGGAGGCCGTGAAATCGGCCGGTGGTCCCGTCCGCGAGATCACGGCGCTCCACGAGGACGGTGGAGTAGCCACGCAGGGCCGCGTCCCGCGCGACTCCGACGCCCGTCGAGCCACCCCCGATCACGAGCACGTCGGCCTCGAGCGAGCTCAGCGGCGTGTTCTGCGTTGCCATTGTATTGAGCGTATCGAGTCGGCCGGCGCCAGACGCTCGACCACCCGGGGAGGATCCGATTCAGCCCGGATGCGGGTGCTCCTCCTCTTGACCCTCGGCAAAGTCGCCCTTGTTGTCCGGGTTCTCCGGATGATGGTCTCTCTGCTCCTGGCCCTCGGCGAAGCTCCCCTCGTGCGTGTCCCGCGCCTTCTCCTCGCCGGTGGCGAAATCCCCTTCTTCTTCCTCGTGCTCCGGATGGTGCTCGGTGGTCTCCTGCCCGGTGGCAAAGGAGCCCTGGTGGCCGTGCTCGTGATCGTCCGCTTCGGGGACGACGTCAGGTTCCTGTCCCTCGCCAGCCATTGGTGGACCTCCTATTCAGCTTGGCTCTCGCCAATTCGTCGGGCGCCGCCCTCCGGGGCCCCGAGCGCGCCGTCGATCCGGCGCGACCGGGTGTCCCACGGAGGACGAATTTCAGTCTGCTCCAACTACGCTGCGGACAGCGTCACTCGGCCCAGTCGAAGGTCCTGGTGACGGCCTTCTTCCAGAGCGCGTACTCATGGTCGACTTTGGCCTTGTCCATGCTCGGGGTCCATTCCTTGTCCTTGCCCCAGTTCTCGCGGAGGTCTTCCACCTGCGCCCAGAACCCGACCGCGAGGCCGGCGGCATAGGCGGCACCCAGCGAGGTGGTCTCGGCGACGGTCGGGCGCACCACGGGCACGCCGAGCACGTCGGACTGGAACTGCATCAGCGTGTCGTTGAAGACCATGCCACCGTCGACCTTGAGGGAGGTCAACGCGACCCCCGAGTCGGCGTTCATGGCGTCGACGATCTCACGCGTCTGCCACGCAGTCGCCTCGAGCGCTGCTCGTGCGATGTGACCCTTGTTGACGTAGCGCGTCAGACCGGCGATCACGCCACGGGCACTCGACTTCCAGTACGGGGCGTAGAGGCCCGAGAACGCCGGCACGAAGTACGCGCCACCGTTGTCATCAACTGTCTTGGCGAGCACCTCGATGTCGGAAGACTTCTCGATCATGCCGAGGTTGTCGCGCAACCACTGGACGAGCGCACCGGTGATCGCGATGGATCCCTCGAGGCAGTAGGTCGCATCGGCGCTGCCCATCTTGTAGGCGAGCGTCGTCAGCAGGCCGTTCTTCGACTGCACGGGCTTGGTCCCGGTGTTGAGCAGCAGGAAGTTGCCCGTCCCGTACGTGTTCTTTGCCTCGCCGACAGCGAAGCACGTCTGCCCGAACAGCGCCGCTTGCTGATCGCCCAGGTCACCGGCGACCGGTATCCCGGCGAGCACGCCCTTGGCCGTGCCGTAGGTCTCGCTCGACGCGCGAATCGCGGGGAGCATCGACCGGGGGATGGTCATTGTTTTGAGGATCTCGTCGTCCCAGTCGAGCGTCTCGAGGTTCATGAGCATCGTCCGGCTCGCATTGGTCACATCGGTGACGTGCACGCCGCCCTCGGTCCCGCCCGTGAGCAGCCAGATGAGCCACGCGTCGATGTTGCCGAAGGCGAGCTGACCCGCCTCCGCCTTCGCCCGAGCGCCGTCAACGTTGTCGAGAATCCACTTGACCTTCGGACCCGAGAAGTAGGTTGCGAGCGGCAGGCCCACCTTGGCGCGGAAGCGGTCCTGACCGCCGTCGGCGGACAGCTGGTCGACGATCTTGTCCGTGCGGGTGTCCTGCCAGACGATCGCGTTGTACACGGGCTTGCCGGTGCCGCGGTCCCAGACCACGGTCGTCTCGCGCTGGTTGGTGATTCCCACGGCAGCGATGTCCGCGATCGCCACCTTGTCGAGGCCGGCCTTCACGACTTCCTGCGTGCGTGTCCAGATCTCGAGCGGGTCGTGCTCCACCCAGCCCGGCTTGGGGAAGATCTGCTCGTGCTCTTTCTGATCGACAGAGACAACCTTGCCACTGTGATCGAACACCATGAAGCGCGTGCTCGTGGTGCCCTGGTCGATCGCTGCTGCGTATTTCGCCATTCTTAATTCCTTTCGCCACTTGTCATTCGCATGTCACGGTTCGTTCGGATCGATGCCTAGAAGAACGCCTTCTCGGCCAGGGCGCCGAGGATGCCGCCGACGATCGGGCCCACCACCGGAACCCAGGCGTAGTTCCAGTCGGATGTGCCCTTCCCGGCGATTGGGAGGATGAAGTGGGCGATGCGCGGTGCGAGGTCACGAGCGGGATTGATCGCGTACCCGGTCGGGCCACCCAACGAGAGGCCGATCGCGAAGACGAGGAGGCCGACGAGCAGCGGAGTGATACCCGACGCTCCCGGAGCGGTGTTGCCGCCGATGGCGAGAACGCCGAACACGAGCACGAAGGTGCCGATCACCTCGCTGACGAAGTTCAGGGCGTAGTTGCGAATCGCCGGTCCCGTGGAGAAGACCGCGAGCTTGAGTCCCGGATCCTCGGTCTCTGCCCAGTGGTGGCTGTAGTGCACGTACACGAGCACCGCGCCGATGAACGCTCCGACGAGCTCACCGCCGATATACGCCGGAACGTCCTTCCAGGGCGTTGTGCCGATGACCGCGAGCCCGAGCGTCACCGCGGGGTTCAGCTGGGCGCCGTCGAAACGACCCACCGCGTACACGGCCATCGCAACAGCCATTGCCCACCCGAAGGTGATCACGATCCAGCCGCTGTTCTCGGCCTTCGACTTGGAGAGCAGCACGCCTGCGACGACGCCGTCCCCCAGAAGGATCAGTAGGCCCGTTCCTATGACCTCCGAGACAAAAATACTCGGCATGAGTGCCACCTCCTTGGCGATCGATCTCTACCCCTGATTGGGTGTGGGGACAGTACCCTCGTCCGTAGGGCATTGTCAATCACCTTTGGCAATGGCCCTTTTGCCCTATTAAGGAATTGGTAGGCTTAGCACCAGTGCCCAAACCCATCCAATCCATCGAACGTGCCTCGGCCATCCTCCGGCTGCTTTCCGGGCGGACACGCCGGCTGAGCCTCGCCGAGGTGGCCGGCGAGCTCGGGCTCCCCAAGGGAACCGTGTACGGGATCATGCGCACGCTGCTCTCGGTCGGCTTCGTCGAGCAGGATCCGGAGTCGGGCAAGTACCGCATGGGTGCGGCACTGCTCCACCTGGGAAGCAGCTACCTCGACGGCAACGAGCTGCGCACCCGCGCGCTGAACTGGGCGGACTGGCTCGCGGCGCGTACCAACGAGAGCGTGCGCCTCGGCACGCTCCACGACCACCAGGTGTTGCTCGTGCATCACGTGTTCCGGCCGGACAACAGCCCTCAGGTGCTCGAGGTCGGCGCGCTCCTGCCGATGCATGCAACCGCGATGGGCAAGGTGTTGCTCGCATACCACCCGTACCTCACCGCCGAGCTCGGCAACGGGAGCCTTCCGCGCTTCACGAATTGCACGATCACCGATCCCCGCATGCTCGCGATCGAGATCGACCGCGTGCAGGAGCAGGGGTGGGCTTCGTCGGTGGAGGAGTTGATCGAAGGCGAGACGTCGTTTGCCGCGCCGATTCGTGATCGCCAGGGCGTTGCCGTCGGTGCCATTGCGATCTCCGGGCCGACCGAGCGACTCTGCGAGAGCACGCAACCGCGCAGCGACCTGGTGTCGTATGTGCGCGAGGGAGCTCGGACGATTTCACGCGACCTCGGAGCCGTTCCATGGTGATGGTCATGCAGCATCAGCCGGTAGGAGGAAAACGCTCTTGACACGCACACTGGCGCGACTCATACTCGCCCCGCGGAGCGAGGGCGGATCTCACATGGCGAGACACACAGACACAGGCTGCTGTTCCGCGGCACCGGGTTCGGTGTGGAGCCGCGTGCGTTGAGCGACCGATACGTCGCCGCGATTGATCAGGGAACGTCCTCCTCACGGTGCCTCGTGTTTGATGAACAGGGCCGTATCGTTTCGCTGAGCCAGAAGGAGCACGAGCAGATCTTCCCGCGCCCCGGTTGGGTGGAGCACGATCCGCGCGAAATCCTGCGCAACGTCATCGAGGTGGTGCGCGGCGCACTGGACAAGGGCGGCCTCGATATGCGCGACCTCATTGCGGTCGGCATTGCCAACCAGCGCGAGACCACGGTCGTCTGGGATCCACACACGGGCGAACCGGTACACAACGCGATCGTCTGGCAGGACACGCGCACGGATGCGCTGTGCCGCAAGCTCGGCGCCGAGCACGGGCAGGATCGCTTTCGTGACAGGTGCGGGCTCCCGCTCGCAACATATTTCTCCGGACCCAAGGTCAGCTGGCTGCTCGACAGCGCACCGGATCTCCGCCGTCGCGCCGAGCAGGGGGAGTTGCTCTTCGGGACCATGGACAGCTGGCTCGTCTGGAATCTGACCGGTCGCCATGTCACCGATGTCACCAACGCAAGCCGGACCATGCTCATGAACCTGGAGACGCTCGACTGGGACGACACGCTGCTCGATGCCATCGGAGTCCCGCGGGCAATGCTGCCGGTGATCCAACCCTCGTCGCAGATCTACGGTGAGGCCGGCGATTCACTGGGTGGTGTGCCCATCGCGGCAGCGCTCGGCGACCAGCAGGCTGCGCTCTTCGGTCAGACGTGCTTTTCGGCAGGGGAGGCCAAGTGCACGTACGGCACCGGAAGCTTCCTGCTGCTCAACACCGGCACGCGTCCGGTGCGCTCCCAGCATGGTCTCCTCACCACCGTCGGCTCGAAGATCGGGGACGAGCCCGCGACCTACGCGCTGGAGGGGTCGATCGCCGTGACCGGAGCGCTGGTCCAGTGGTTCCGCGACAAGGTGGGGCTGATCGGCAGCGCACCGGAGGTCGAGACTCTCGCTCGCACGGTCGATGACAACGGCGGCATCTACTTCGTCCCTGCGTTCTCCGGCCTGTTCGCGCCGCACTGGCGCGGTGATGCGCGCGGCGTGATTGCCGGCCTGACCGGCTACGTGACCAAGGGCCATCTCGCCCGCGCAGTGCTCGAAGCCACCGCGTGGCAGACGCGCGAGGTCGTTGACGCCATGAATGCCGATTCAGGGATCGAGTTGACCTCGCTCAAGGCGGACGGCGGCATGACCGCGAACAACCTGCTCATGCAGTTCCTCGCCGACGTGATCGGGGTCCCCGTGGTGCGGCCGAATGTGGCCGAGACCGTTTCGCTCGGGGCCGCGTATGCAGCGGGTCTCGCGGTCGGATTCTGGCCGGATGTCGAAAGCCTCCGTGCGCACTGGCACAAGGCCGCGGAGTGGCTCCCGAAAATGGATGAGGTCGAGCGCGAACGCGGCTATCGGAAATGGAAGAAAGCCGTGCAGCGCACGCTCGACTGGGTCGATGACGACGACTGACCCGCCGCGTCGTCAGATGATGAAGCGCCGGTACCGCCAGAGATAGTCGAGCCCGCTCGCGATCGTCGCTGTCACGGCGATCCAGGTGAACACCACCGCCGGAAGCTCGAACAGCGGATACGGCTGGGCCAGGATGATCAGCAGGATCATGCAGTTCTGCGTGAAGGCCTTCCCCTTCCCAAGCTGCGATGAGCTCACCACCACACCCTGACCCGCCGCCACCGAGCGAAGCCCCGTGATCAGGAATTCGCGTGCGGCGACGACGACGACGACCCAGGACGGGAGCAGCGATTGCGAGGCGAGGATCACCAGGACGGTGATGACCAGCAGCTTGTCGGCGAGCGGATCGAGGAACTTGCCCAGCTCGGTCACGAGGTTGCGGCTGCGAGCGATCCGTCCGTCGAGCGTGTCGGTCGCCGCCGCCGCCACATACGCCGCTGCGCTGATCTGGTAGTGGTCGGTGAAATCGATCGCGAGGACGGCTCCGATGACCGGGACCAGGAGGATGCGCAGGATCGTCAACTGGTTCGGGATCGTCAGGTGGCGGGTCACGGCGTCAGTGTGCATGCCACCATCTCGGATGGGCGTCAGCGTGGGTCGGGAATTGCATCTAGAATCGGCAGGTGAGCCTCCTGACCATTGTGCTTTTGGGGGTGGCCGGATACGTGCTCGGGAGTCTCCCATGGGGGTACTGGCTCTCGAGGTTCGTGACCGGGAAGGACATCCGCCAGGTCGGGAGCAAGGGGACCGGGGCCGCGAATGTCTGGCGGCACGCCGGTTTCAAGATGTTTTTCCTTGTTGCGCTCCTCGACATCGGCAAGGGCTCGGCCGCAGCGGCGATCGGGCTCGCGGTGGGTGGGCCGTCCGGAGCGGTCGTCGCGGGCACCGGGGCGTTGATCGGCCACTGGCGACCGCTGTTCCTCGGCTTCAAGCGCGGCGGCAAGATCGTTGCAACGACAGTGGGTGTCGCGCTGGTGATGGCCCCGCTGGCCTCGGTGGTCATGGCCGTCGTGTGGTGGATGGTCCTGCTCGCGACCCGCTACACGTCGGTGGCGTCGATCACGGCGTCACTGGCACTGCCGGCGCTGGTCCTGGTGTTCGGCGGGACCTGGGCTGAGGTGTTCTTCACGCTCGGCGCAGCGGTTGCGATCATCGTCCTGCATCGAGCCAACATCGATCGGCTGATGCACGGGACCGAGAATCGGTTCACGCTGCGTCTGCCAGGACTGCACCGGCGCGCACCGGCGCCGGTCGTCGCCCGTGATCCCACCCCACCGGTGCTCTGAGGACCGTCAGGCGGGGTTCGGTTGGTCGGCGGCCGTGTCGATGAAACCTGGCAGCGGTCGCGTGATGAGCCCCTGGGCGAGGTACCACCTGATCGTCCGCCGCATCGTGTCCTCGATCGGGGTGTAGACGAGCCCGAGGTCGCGGGCAGCCGGCGCACCGTCATAGGCAGCGCCCTCGATGAGCGTCCGGACCATCTCGCGGCAGTAGCGGGTCGGCTTGCGCCGGACGCGGGCGACGACCTCGATGCACGCCGACGCAGCCATGGCGAGCTTCGCCGGGAGAAACCGTGGCGGATCCGCGAGCCCGGTGAGACGGGAGAGCAGCGCGAGTCCGCTGCGCAGTGTCATCGATGCCCCACAGAGCAGGTAACGCTCCCCGGCGACGCCCCGCTCTTCGGCGAGCAGGTGGCCCCGGGTGCAATCGGCGATGTCGATGACGTTCAGCGGCCCGTCGACCGCCGCGGGCAGCTTGCCGTTGAGGTAGCCGATCAGGAGCCGCGCCGTCCCGCTGGTCCGCCCCGGTCCCTGCACCGACGCCGGGTTGACGCAGATCACCGTCAGCCCGGTGGTGGTCGCTGCTTCCATCACGGCGCGTTCGGCCTCGTCTTTCGACCGCGCGTATTCGGACAGAAAGCGTCGGGGGGTCCGGCGACCCGACGGCGAAGCCACGTCGAGGGTGGCGGCCGAGGATGTGTAGACCACCCGTGAGACACCGGCCGCAGCGGCCGCGAGCACGACGGTCCGTGACCCGGCGACGTTGACCTCGAACATCGGCCGTGGGTTCGGCACGCAGAACGCGTTCGCCCCGGCCACGTGAAACACGGTCTCGCACTTCTCGAAGCCGGCCTCGAGCGACGACCGGTCACGGAGATCCCCGCGCACGGGCTCGGCGCCGAGCGCGATCAGCCGCTGCGCCGAACTGTCTGATCGGGCGAGGGCTCGCACCGGGCGTCCCGTGGCCACCAACTCCTCGACGATCGCCCGTCCAAGGAAGCCGCTCGCGCCGGTCACGAATGCCCTGCCAGCCATGCAGGAGCGAGCCTACCCCGTCGCTGCCGCCGGCCACCCGATGGGTGCCAAAACGGAGCGCACCGGACCCGCGCCGACGATCTCGCGCAAACCCATTGACAGCACCCTCGGCAAAAGAGTAGTTTCCGACCAACGTTCGATAATGTCGAATAACAGGAGTGTCGAGCCATGGCCACAGCCACCAGGCGCATGCGGAAAATCATCAACGAGCCGGATCAGGTCGTCAAAGAGTCGCTCGCCGGGCTTGCCGCCTCTGTTCCAGACATCCTTCGGTACGACGTCGAGAACCAGATCCTCGTCCGCGCCGGTGCGCCGGTCAAGGGCAAGGTGGCGTTGATCTCGGGTGGCGGGTCGGGTCACGAGCCCCTCCACGGTGGCTTCGTCGGCGTCGGCATGCTCGATGCGGCGTGCCCGGGCGAGGTCTTCACGTCCCCGGTCCCCGACCAGATGCTCGCCGCGACGAAGGCGGTCAACGGTGGCGCGGGCGTCATCCACATCGTCAAGAACTACACGGGTGATGTCCTCAACTTCAAGATGGCGGCCGACGAGGCTGAAGAGGAAGGCATCAAGGTCGAGGCGATCGTCATCGACGATGACGTCGCAGTTCAGGACTCGCTCTACACAGCCGGCCGGCGTGGCGTCGGCGCGACGGTGATCGCCGAGAAGATGGGCGGTGCGGCCGCGGAGCGCGGCGATTCGCTCGAAGCCGTCGTCAGCGTCATCAAGCAGGTGAACGCTCGCGGGCGCTCCTTCGGCATTGCGCTGTCGTCGTGCATCCCGCCCGCCTCCGGGAACCCGATCTTCGATCTCCCCGAGGGCGAGATGGAAGTCGGTATCGGCATCCACGGCGAGCCGGGCCGCCGTCGCGCGCCACTCGGCAGTGCGGCCGAGATCGCCGACATCATGGTCGAAGCCGTGACGTCAGACCTTGCTGCCAAGGCTGGCTCAAACCTGCTCGTCTTCGTCAACGGGATGGGCGGCACGCCGCTGCTCGAGCTCTACCTCCTCTATGGCGAGGTCGAGAAGCGCCTCCGGAAGGCCGGCCTCACTCCGGCTCGCAACCTTGTCGGCAGCTACATCACCTCGCTCGAGATGGCTGGAGCGTCGTTGACCGTGGTCGAACTCGACGACAAACTCACAGCCCTCTGGGATGCGCCGGTGCACACGGCCGCTCTGCGCTGGGGAGGCTGATGCTATCGTGGCGGTCGCTATAGCGATGGATGCGCAGACCGTCACCGCGTGGATGAACGAGATCGCCGCATCGGTCCGCGCCGAGCGGGACTACCTGGTCCAGCTCGACGCGGCGATCGGCGATGGCGACCACGGCATCAACCTGAATCGCGGGTTCGATGCGGTGACGCTCGCCTTGACAACCGAGCCGGACGGAACGCCGGGCAAGCTGTTGATCCTCTCCGGCAAGACGCTGATATCCACCGTCGGCGGCGCCAGCGGACCGCTCTGGGGGTCTGCGCTGCGCAAGGCCGGGCGCGCGCTGGGTGATGGCCCGACCTTCGATCTCGCCCAACTCGTCGACGCAATGGCGGCGGCGCTCGCGTCCGTGCAGGACCTGGGCGCGGCCGTGCCCGGTGACAAGACGATGGTGGATGCACTGGAGCCGGCGGTGACCGCGATGCGAGAGGGGCTGGCGCGCGGGGCGTCGAGCGGGGAGATGCTCCGCTCCGCCGCGGAGGCGGCCGAGACGGGCATGCGGGCGACCATCCCGATGCAGGCGCGCAAGGGCCGCGCCTCGTATCTCGGTGAGCGCTCCATCGGGCACCAGGATCCGGGAGCGACGTCGACGGCGATGATCATCCGCGCCCTGGAACGGACGGTAGCGAGCACTCCTTAAATGACCGAGCGACTGCTCGCTGGCGTTCCGGCGTCACCGGGGACAGCGTTCGGATTGGTACGGCGTCTCGATGCCGCCGGCGAGATCGACGACGCCATCCTTAGTGAGTCGGCGCGTCCCGCTGCCGCGGCGCGTGCCAGCGAAGCGCTGGCGCGATCCGCGCGAGAGCTCGAGGAACTGTCCACGAGGCTGAGAGCCGAAGGCAGGAATGACGAGGCGGATATCCTCGACGCCGGGATGATGATGGCCGAGGATCCGATGCTGCTCGAGGCAGTGGAGAGTGCGGTCATGAGCCGGGGGCTCACGGCGGCGAGCGCGATCCGCGTCGAGGTCGAGGCGGCTGCGGCACTCCTCGACGCACTCGGCGACGAGGAGCTCGCTGCGCGGGCATCCGATGTGCGCAGCCTGGGCCGGCGCGCGTGCCGGTTCGTCTCGGATGAGGCCGTTCGGGTCGATCGGAAGACCGCCGGCGACTCGATTCTCGTCGCGTCCGACCTCGGACCGGCCGACGTCATCGAGCTCGACGCCGACGTGCGCGGGATCGCCCTCGCCGACGGGGGTGTCACAGGCCACGCGGCGATCGTGGCCCGGGGTCTCGGGCTGCCGATGGTGGTCGGCGTCGGCGCGGAGCTGCTCAGGCTGACTGAAGGTGAGATCTGCATCGTCGACGGCGACCGGAGCATGGTCATCGCGGCACCGGACGTGCAACGTCTGGAGAAGGTTCGGAGCTCCATGTCGGTGGCTGCCGCGGCCCGCGCTCGAGCCATGGCGTCTCGAGCGCTGCCAACGGTCACGCGCGACGGGCGGACCGTTCGGGTCCTCGCCAACGCCGCAACCCCGGCCGAAGTCCGGGCGGCGCTCGAGGCGGGGGCCGACGGTGTCGGCCTGCTCCGCACCGAGCTGGCCTTTCTCGAGGCCAGGCACTGGCCGTCCGTCGCCGAGCATCGGCGCACCCTCGATCCCGTGCTGGCGCAGCTCCACGGGCTGACCGCAACGATCCGCCTCCTCGACTTCGGGGGCGACAAAACTCCCCCCTTCCTTAAAGGAGTGTTCGGGCGCGGCGTGGAACTCCTTCTCGAGGACACCGACGCGCTCGCGTGGCAGCTCGAGGCGATCCTGGACGCCGGGGAAGCAACAGAGCTCCGCATCCTGATCCCGATGGTGACCGAGCCGGGTCAGGTCCGCGCCGTGCGGGCCGCCATCGAGCCGATCGCGGCGCGGCGGCGGAGCCGCGTGCCGCTCGTGGCGGCGATGGTCGAGGTTCCGGCCGCGGCAGTGATGGCGGATCGCATCGCCCCCGAGGTCGGCATGTTCAGCATCGGCACCAATGATCTGACGAGCTTTCAGCTCGGCATCGACCGGACCCGCCCGGGCGGGGCACCGGCGCATCACCCCGCCGTCCTCCAGCTCATCGCCGACACCGTCGATGCCGCCCGAATCGCCGGAATCCCCGTCGAGGTGTGCGGCGAGGCGGCCTCGAATCCGCTGGTGATGCCCCTGCTCATCGGGCTGGGCGTCGATGAGCTCAGCGTCGGCGCGGCCGCGGTTGCCCGGGTGCGCGCGTGGGTTCGCGCCCTCGATCATGAGGAGGCGGCCGCGATCGCGCTTCGCGCGCTCCACGCCGAGTCCGCTGCCGAGGTGGAGTCGCTCGAGCGCCCGCTGCGTCTGCTACTCGACGACGCCGGCGAGTGATTCGGCGAGGGCATCGAGCGCAGCAGCCGCATCCTCACCGTCGGCGCGCACCAGGAGTGCCGTCCCGGCCGTGGCACCGAGCCCGAGGACGCTGAGGATGCTCTTGGCGTCCGCTTCACGGCCATTCGCCGCGACCACGATCTTCGACTGAAAGCGCATCGCCGTGCGGACGAACAGTGCCGCCGGGCGAGCGTGGAGCGCGACACCTTCTGGAAGCATCATCGTGGCTTCAGAGCTTGCGAGCATCGCGAGCCTCCTCGGCGGACCGTGCAACCTCATCGAGCGGTGCCCCGGACGAGGCGATCACCGCCGCGGCGACTGCGCCTTCGACGAAGGGAGCATCGACGAGACGGACGTGGCCATCGCCGTTGCCGTCGAGCACCTCGCGCACCGTGAGAATGGCGCTTCCGAGGTCGCAGAGCAGCAACACACCGTCACCCTGGTCGGCTCTCGCGATCGCCGCACGGACGAGTTCGTCCGACGTCCCGAGACCACCGTCCTGGTCGCCACCCGCCGGCTCGATATGGACATCCGGTCCCGCCATCTGACCGGCGAGAAGGGTCAACCCCGCAGCCAACTCGGGGCTATGTGAGACCAGGACAATCCCGACGGCCACGACTTCCCTCGCTGTCACGCGGTCGGTGGAGAATTCCAACTAGTCTACATCCTCGACCATAATTCAGCAATGCCGAATAGCCGGCGTCCGACCTCCATACAGTCCGTCGACCGTGCCGCGGCGATTCTGAAGGCGCTCGCGGGCGGTCCCGGGAGGTTGGGGGTCAGTGAGCTGGCTGACCGTCTCGGCCTCGCTCGCCCGACGGTGCACGGCCTGCTGCAAACGTTGCTGGCGCAGGGGTTTGTCGAGCAGGATCGTGTCTCCGAGAAGTACCAGCTGGGTGCGGGGCTGCTGCAGCTCGGGTACTCGTACCTCGATGTCAATGAGTTGCGTTCACGCTCGATCACCTATGCAGCGCAACTTGCCGTGCGCACCAGGTTCGCGGTCCGCGTCGGGGTCATGCACGGCGCCACCGCCGTGGTGGTGCATCACGTGTTTCGTCCCGATGCGACATTGCAGATTCTCGAGGTGGGGTCACAACTTCCGCTGCATGCGAGCGCTCTCGGCAAGGCGCTGCTTGCATTCGCATCGACTGACACCATCGACAACCTGCTCGCGATGCCGCTGGAACGCTTGACAAAACGAACGCCGACCGCGGGCGCGCTGCGCATCCAGTTGAACACCATCAGACTGCAGGCCGTCGCGACCGAGCGCGACGAGGCAGTGCTCGGTGAGTCGAGCATCGCCGCGCCGATTTTCGACCGTGAGAGCAACGCCGTCGGTGCGATCGCGGTTGTCGGAGACACGGATCGCGTGTTCCCGCGTGGGCCGGCGCGGGGACTCTCGACTGCGGTGGTCGAGGCGGCTCGCGGCATCTCGCGCGAGCTCGGCGCGAACCGCTGGCCGTTCGCCGGGTAACACCGTCGACCTGTGAGGGCCTGCGAAAAGACGGAGGGTGATCGGCTGTAGCATCTGTCGCCGTGACCAGCGACGGTGGCAGGACCGATGCGACGTTCGTCGGCAGACGCAACGAGTTGGCCAGCCTCCTGGCTCAGGCCACCGAGGTGCGCCGCGGCCATCCGCGCGTCGCCCTGCTGACCGGTGAGCCGGGAATCGGCAAGACCGCGCTGGCGCATCGTTTCGTCAGCCAGGCGCAGGGATTCCAACTCTGGGAGGCGAGCGGGGAGGAGGCGGAGCAGCTCCTCACGTTCGGAGTGATCGAGCAGCTGGTGCGAGCGTCGCACGAATCGGGTGCCCCGGCGCTGGCGGACCTTGGCAATCGCGACGCGGACGCACGCGACCCGATCTGGGTCGGCGCCGCGCTGCTCGATTTGCTGGGCGCGATGCAGGCCGCCGGACCGGTGTTGCTACTGATCGACGACGCCCAGTGGGCGGATCGCCCCTCACTCCAAGCGCTCATCTTCGCGCTCCGGCGACTCCAGGCCGACCGGGTGCTGACGCTCATGGTGTCCCGGAACGGCTCACCGCGAGGGCATCTCGCAGGGTTCCACCGTCTCGTCGAGCACGGTCACGGCGCATGGGTACGCGTTCGAGGGCTCGATGCATCATCGATTCGAGACCTGGGTGTCTCGATGGGGGTCGATCACCTCTCGTCTCGAGCCGCCGACCGCATTCGAGCCCATACCGGCGGCAGCCCGCTGCACGCGACGGCGATCTTCGACGAGATCATCCCGTCGATCCTGCGCGAGCCGTCGGATCTCCCACTGCCGTCCACCGCTGACTTCGGCGCGCTGGTGCGCTCGCGGCTCGACAGCCTCACCCCGGAGGCGCGAGTGCTGGTCTGCGCCGCGTCGGTGCTGGGGCTCTCCTGCCGTCTCGCGATTGCCGGCCGGCTCGCGGAACTTCGCGAGACGCTCGTCCCGCTGGAACGGGCGATGACCGCGCATCTGCTCGAGGAGCATGGGGCGCCCGCCGACAGGCTGATCGCGTTCCCGCATCCACTCGTGCAGGCGGCGGCGTACCACTCGCTCGGGCCGGCGCATCGGGCCGCACTCCACGAGCGAGCTGCAACGCTGGTGGCCGACGAGGCGTCGTCGCTGCGCCATCGGGTCGCCGCTGCTCGCGGAGCGGATCCGCAACTGGCGGCAGACCTGATCATCTTCGGGATCCACCTCGCGCGACGCGGCGCGTGGGACGCCGCGGCCGACGCGCTGCTGTCGGCCGGGCGCCTCACCGCGGACGGCCCCGAACGTGACCAGCGCACGCTGATGGCCGCCGAATACATGCTGCTCGGCGGAGCCGTGGACGACGTGCTGTCGCTCGTTGACGAGATCGAACGCCAGGCGCCGACAGCCCGGCGTGGATTCGTTCTCGGCAGTCTCGCGATGACCGGTGGCCGCTATGACAGGGCGCAGGAGATGCTGGCGGCCGCGTACGACGCCTGCGATCCCGTCCGCGACCACCCGCTTGCGGAGGAGATCGCCGCGCAACTTGCGCGAGTGCACATGGCCCGCGGTCACGGCCCCGACGCGGCGCTCTGGGCAACCCGGTCGCTCGACGCGGACCGTCCGGCGTCGCCCGTGTCGGACTCGTTGTCCGTCCTGGCGATCGGTCTGCTCTTTGCCGGCCGGGCCCCGGAGGCGGCGGCGGCTGTCGCGGAATTGCCCCCCGCCGACTCCCTGGCGGACGATTCGCCGCTCGACGGATATCTCGGCCGCGGCTACGTGCGCTGCGTCACCGACGACCCGGCGGCGGCTCGCGAGGATCTCGCGCCGGTGGCGGAGCGGTTGCGGCGCCGCGGACCGGCGCACCAGGCGATCGAGGCACTCACGATGCTCGCGATCGTCGAGTACCGCGTGGGTGACTGGGACGACGCCTCGGTCCACGGTCAACTTGCCGCGTCGCTTGCCGAGGACGCCGACCAGACCTGGTTGCTCGCCGCCGCCCACGCAGCCGCCTGCGCACCGCTGGCGGGGCGTGGCGATTGGGACTCCGCGACCGCCCACGCGGATGCCGCCCGGCGCTCCGCCGAGGTGGCCGGGGCTGAATTCGCCGGGGTCGCCCAGGCCGCGATGGCGGCCGCCGTGATCGCTCGGGCTCGCGGCGACCACGAGTCGGTGATCCACGCGCTGGAGCCGCTGCTGCCGCTGGCGGATCTTGGCGGGATCCGCGAGCCCGGGATACTCGACTGGCCGATCCTCTACTCGGAGGCGCTGGTCGGCCTGAATCGTCTCCGAGATGCCGAGACGGTTGTCTCGCGTTTCTCAAGGGTCGCTCGGGAGCGCAACCGAGCCCAGTCGGTCGCAGGGGCCGACCGTATTCGAGCGATGCTCGACGCCGCGCTCGGCAGAGCGGATGACGCCGAGGTCTCGTTCGTCTCCAGCCTGGCGACTCTCGACAACGTCCATCTGCCCTTCGAGCGAGCGCTCACCGAACTCGAGTACGGCCGCTTCCTGCTGCGCGAAGGGTTCAACCGTGCGGCCGTGTGGCAGCTGGACGCGGCTCGGGAACGCTTTGCGGATCTTGACGCGCGGCCATTTGTCACCGAGTGTGTCACCGCCCTGGTCCGCTGCGGCATGGCGCCGTCGGCAGAGGGTGGCCATGCTCGCTGGCGTCTGACCCCGCAGGAGGTGTCGGTGGCGCGACTCGTTTCGACCGGGCGGACCAACCGACAGGTGGCAGACGAACTCGTGGTGAGCATCAAGACCGTCGAGTACCACCTCGCGAACGTCTACGGGAAGCTGGGGATCCGCTCGCGCCAGGAGCTCGTTCCGATCTTCGGCCCGATCGACACGGGGCGTCAGTCAAGAGTTGCGACGCGCGGAGCCAAGGGTGTCCTGGCGGCAAAAGACTAGGGTCCAACCCTGGGGTAAACCCGGGACGGGCCACGTAGAGTCCAATCCAACCGGCCAAGGAGAGGTGTGACGTGAGCGGGGACATCAGACCTGATCGCCCGGCCGCGCTGGCGGTTGGGCTGCTCCGGCCATGCATCCTCGCCCACCTGATCGGTGGCCAGTCCGTCTACGGATACGAGCTGCATCACTGGCTCCTTGGCATCGGTGTGGAATGCGATCTGGGGACCGTGTATCGATCGCTGAACACGATGGAGGCCGAGGGCCTGCTGCACTCGACCTGGGAGCGCACGGCGGGTGGACGCAGCCGCAGGCGGTATGAGCTCAACGATGCCGGCCTCGACATGATCGATGCGTACGTCGCACCCGTGGAGCAGCTGTGTGCGGTCGCTCAGGAATTCCTCGCCATGCGCAAGGGTGGCGCCGGTCGTCCCGCCGCTGACCTCGCCTCCGCGCCGGACGCCGGGAGCTCGCACAGCGGGTCGCCGTTTCCGACTGCGAACGCTCCGTTGTCAATACCTGCGCGACGCGGATAACTGCGCAATACACGGATTGACGCGCCCCATCGGGGTCGCCACAGTCCGTCACGAGGCGGACGTCCAAGGACGTGATCCGTCACGCAGTTGCCGCTCCCAATCGCTCACAAAGGAGGAGGTTGGATGGCCACGGATACCGTGCCGTATGGGCGCAAGACCCAGAGGGAGTCGCCCGTCTCTGATCTGCACATCGTGTGGGTCACCGCCGGACTCGGTTGCGACGGTGACTCGGTGTCGATCACCGCAGCGACGCAGCCAAGCATCGAGGACGTGCTCCTCGGCGCAATCCCCGGTCTGCCCAAGGTCCACCTCTACAATCCGGTGCTCGCGTACGAGAACGGCGAGGAGTTCATCAAGTCCTGGCACGCCGCTGCGGACGGCCAGCTCGATCCCTTCGTGCTCGTCATCGAGGGATCGATTCCCAACGAGACGATCAAGAAGGAAGGCTACTGGGCGGCCGTCGGCACCGACGCGGCGACCGGACAGCCGATCACCACGTGCGAATGGATCGATCGTCTCGCGCCGAGGGCGCTTGCCGTCGTCGCATGCGGCACCTGCGCAACCTACGGCGGCATTCATGCGATGCAGGGCAACCCGACGGGCGCAATGGGCCTGGCGGACTACCTCGGCTGGGACTGGAAGTCCAAGGCGGGTCTGCCCATCGTCAACGTCCCCGGTTGCCCGGTGCAGCCCGACAACTTCATGGAGACGCTGCTGTACCTGCTCTACATGGTCGCAGGGCTCGCGCCGGTCATCCCGCTCGACGATCAACTGCGTCCCACGTGGCTGTTCGGTGACACGGTCCACGATGGCTGCGATCGCGCGGCGTCGTACGAGCAGGGTGATTTCGCAGCGGACTACAACTCGCCGCGATGCCTCGTGAAGCTCGGCTGCTGGGGACCGGTTGTGAACTGCAACGTTCCCAAGCGCGGATGGATGGCCGGCATCGGCGGCTGTCCGAACGTTGGCGGCATCTGCATCGGCTGCACCATGCCGGGATTCCCGGACAAGTTCATGCCATTCATGGACGAGCCGCCCGGGGCGCATCTTTCAACCGGCGTCATCGGCGTCTATGGAACGGCCATTCGAGCACTGCGCAAGGTCACCAACACCACCGTCAACAAGGAGCCCAGGTGGCGTCACACCCGGCCCGAACTCACCACCGGCTACCGGCCGACCACGTACTGAGGAGAACTGAGCCATGACAGTGGTCGAGAAGGACCCCACCAGGACCAAGGATCCGGTCCTCGTCGACGTCTCCTGGGACCCGATCACCAGGATCGTCGGCAGCCTCGGCATCTTCACGAAGATCGACTTCGCCAACCGCGTGGTCGCAGACTGCCGGAGCACCTCGTCGATCTTCCGCGGCTACAGCATCTTCATGAAGGGCAAGGATCCGCGCGACGCGCACTTCATCACCAGCCGCATCTGCGGAATCTGCGGCGACAACCATGCGACGTGCGCGACCTATGCGCAGAACATGGCGTTCGGGATCCGGCCGCCCGCAATGGCGGAGTGGATCGTCAATCTCGGCGAGGCGGCCGAGTACATGTTCGACCACAACATCTTCCAGGACAACCTGCTCATGGTCGACTTCTGCGAGCAGATGGTGAAGGAGACCAATCCATCGGTCCTGGCTCGCGCCGAGAACACGCCGGCGCCGCACGCCGCGGACCACGGCTACCGCACGATCGCCGAGATCATGCGTGCGTTGAACCCCTTCACCGGGGAGTTCTATCGCGAGACGCTGCACGTCAGTCGCTACACGCGCGAGATGTTCTGCCTGATGGAGGGACGCCACGTCCATCCATCCACGCTGTACCCGGGCGGTGTCGGCACGGTTCCCACGGTGCAGCTCTTCTCGGACTACCTCGTTCGCCTGATGCGCTACGTGGAGTTCATGAAGAAGGTCGTTCCCCTGCACGACGACATCTTCGACTTCTTCTACGAGGCGCTTCCCGGTTATGAGGAAGTCGGCCGCCGTCGTATGGACACGGTCTGCTGGGGCTCCTTCAACGATCCTGACGAGTGCGACTACACCTACCGGCACATGACCAACTGGGGCCGGTCGATGTTCGTCACGCCTGGTGTTGTCGTCGACGGCAAGCTCGTGACCACAGACCTGGTGGAGATCAACCGCAACATCCGCATCCTGCTCGGCCACTCGTTCTACGAGGACTGGGCGGATGACGGGGAAGTCTTCGTCGAGAAGGACCCACTCGGATTCCCGATTGACAAGCGGCATCCGTGGAACCAGACCACCATTCCGAAGCCGGGCAAGCGCGACTTCGACAAGAACTACAGCTGGGTCATGTGCCCGCGCTATCTGCACGAAGGTGAGCACCTGGCAATGGACACGGGCGGCGGCGCCTTTGCTCGCCTGCTCGCCACGTCGCTCGCCGGCATCGTCGACGTCGGCTACATCAAGGCGACCGGCACCAGCACGAAGATCTACCTCCCGAAGACGGCGTCGAAGCCCGAGGTCGAATTCGAGTGGAAGGTGCCGAAGTGGAGCAATGCCATCGAGCGCGACCGTGCGCGCACGTACTTCCAGGCGTACGCGGCTGCGGCTGCACTGCACTTCCTGGACAAGGCGTTTGCCGAGCTGAATGCAGGACGGACCGACACCTTCACGCCGTTCACCGTGCCGGACGAGGCGATCGGCTGCGGATTCCACGAGGCGGTGCGCGGTGTGCTCTCGCATCACGTCGTCATCCGCGACGGGAAGATCGCCAACTACCACCCGTACCCACCGACTCCCTGGAACGCGACCCCCCGCGACATGTACGGCACGCCAGGGCCGTATGAAGACTCGGTGCAGAACACACCAATTTTCGAGGAGAACGGGCCCGACACCTTCAAAGGCATCGACATCATGCGAGCGGTGCGCAGCTTCGACCCCTGTCTGCCGTGCGGTGTGCACATGTATCTCGGCAACGGCAAAGTGCTGGAGACTCGGCACTCGCCGAACTTCGGCCCGCAACCATGAATGGCAGCGCCCACCCGTATTGTTGAGGAGCGAGAGCTCCAGAAACGACTCGCCCACGTCGATACGCTGGTCGGGGAGCTCCAGCAGCTCCCCGACCCTGCGTCGCGCGCGATGGTCGAGGAGTTGCTCTCAACCGTGCTCGACCTCCACGGGGAGGCGCTTTCGCGAATGCTCGATGCGCTCGGTCCGCGCGGTGACCCCGCCGCGGACCGGCTGCTCGAGCGCATGGCAGACGATGACCTGATCAAGGGTGTGCTGCTCCTCCATGGGCTGCATCCCATGGATTTGCGCACCCGGGTTGAGGCAGCGCTCGAGTCGGTGCGGCCGTATATGCGGTCGCACGGCGGCGGCGTGGAACTGCTCGGTGTCGCCGGCGACGTCGTGCGTATCAGGCTCGAGGGTCACTGTCAGGGATGCCCGTCCTCGACGGTCACACTGAAGCTGGCCGTCGAGAAGGCAATCTATGAAGCAGCACCCGACGTCGCGGCCATCGAGGTGATCGAGCCTGAGGATGCGAAATCGACCGGCCCGCCGCAGATCTCAGGGCTCCTGGCGCTCCCGATGGTCACGTCGCCAGGCCGCGCAGCGCATCCGGCTGCCCCTCGCATCCCATCGCCATCCGGCGACTGGGTCACGCTCGCGGCGCGTGCGACCCACATCGACAACGGCAGCGTGCTGAAGACACGGGCGGACGGCGACAGTGTCCTGATCGCGCGTGCGGGCGATGTGTTCTACGCCTACGTCGCGAAGTGCCCGGCGTGCGAGGGCGTGATGGACGATGCCGCGCTCGACGGAGCGGTGCTCGTGTGCGATGTCTGCGGAGCTCGATATGACATCCGCCGCGCCGGCGCCGGCATCGGTTCGGACTTCCGCATCGAACCGCTCCCACTCCTCGAGGACTCCGGGGTCCTGCGTATCGCGATCCCCGCGCGGCTTGCATGAGCACCGCGGCTCGTCTCCCCGGGTTGCGAGGGCTCATCCGCGAGCGCGCGCCCGCGGAGCGGTGTGAGCTGTGCAGCGCCGAATTGTCGCCGCATCCCAACCACGAGCACCTCTTCGAGCCGGCGTCTCGGCAGATCCACTGCAGTTGCACGCCGTGCGCGATCCTCTTCCCCGCCGACGCGGAGAAGCGGTACCGGCGCGTCTCGAGGCGCCTGCTCTATCTCCAGGATTTCGCCATGGACGACATGCAGTGGGAGTCACTGGCGATTCCAGTGAACATGGCGTTCCTGCACACGAGCACGAGCTCCGACGGCGTCCGGGCGTTCTATCCAAGTCCGGCCGGCGCGACCGAATCGATGCTGAGCCTCGAGGGCTGGAGCCAGCTGGTTGCGGAGAACGAACTGCTGACGACGCTCGAGCCCGACGTGGAGGCTCTGCTCATCAATCGTGTGAGTGGAGCTCGCGATCACTACATCGCACCCATCGACCGCTGCTTTGAGCTGGTGGGGATCATTCGCATCAGCTGGCGCGGACTCAGCGGCGGCAAGGAGGTGTGGGAGCGGATCGACGGGTTCTTCACCGAGCTCCGCGGCGCCGCACGCGTGAAGGTTCGCACCCGTGCCTGACCTGGACCTCGAGGTCGTCTCGGCCGGCGCCGAGCCGGACACGCTGATTCCGATTCTCAACTTCCGCGTCCGTATCCGCGAGGGTGAGGGTCGTCGCGTCGACGCGATCTCGTTGCGGTGCCAGATCATGGTTCAGGCGACGCGCAGGACGTATGCACCGGGCGAGCAGGACGCACTCCTCGACCTCTTCGGCAAGCCCGCGCGCTGGGGGACCACCCTGAAGACGATGCTCTGGACGCATGCGAGCACGGACGTGTCCGGCTTCACGGGCACGACGGAAGCGATCGTCCCGGTTCCGTGCACGCACGATCTGACGATCACTGCGGGCAAATACTTCTTCGCGCTCGAAGCGGGTGAGGTCCCGCTGATGTTTCAGTTCAGCGGCACCATCTTCTGGCGCGACGAGGATGGAAGCCTGCAGGTCGCGCCGATTCCATGGTCGAAGGAGGCGGCGTTCCGGCTCCCGGTGTCCACATGGCGCGCCCTGATGGAGGAGCACGATCCGGACAGCGCCTGGTTGTGCCTGCGTCGCGACACCGTCGACCGGCTCAACCGTTACAAGGCGCACTCGGGTGTCCCCGGATGGGACGCCGCGCTCGCACGGCTGCTTGCGGCCAGTGACGACCATGCTGCGCTGGGGAGTACACCGCAGTGAGCCAGACGACCCTCGATCGCATCGTCGCCGCAACGCTCTACGAGGGGTACATCCTGTACCCATACCGGCCATCGTCCGTGAAGAACCAGGTGCGCTGGACCTTCGGCGGCGTGCATCCGCGCTCGTGGAGCGAGGCGACCGGCGGCAGCGATCCCTGGATCGCGCAGACGGAGTGCCTGCTCCGCGCGACGGATGCCACCTCTGTCACGGTGCGGGTCCGGTTTTTGCAGCTTGTGACCAGAACGGTGGCGAGACTCGACCCGCCGGTAGCCGTCCTCGACGCCGACGCAGTCGCGAGGCTCGAGGACGTCGAGGAGTTGCGGGTGGTCGGGGTCAACCATCGCGCCTGGGATGAGGCCACGGAGATCTCCATCGACTGCGGATCGCATGCGCTGCGGGCGCTCCTCGACGGTGAGGTGGTGGTGGAACACCCCATTCCCAGTCAGGACGACCTGGAGCCACTGCTCGACGAGCAGAGCCGGATCGTCGGCGCACTGCAGCGTGAGCGTCAGCCGATCGTTGCCGAGGTGACGGTGACCGCAGTCCGCCTGACTGCGGATCTCGTTCGCGTCGGAGTCGTGGTGCGCAACGTCAGCGCATTCCGGGTGGACGGGGACCGCGAGCGAGCGCTTCGATCGTCACTGGTCTCGACCCACGCGATCCTCGTTGCCGAGCACGGTGCCTGGCTCTCCCTCGCGGATCCGCCTGAGGATGCCGCCGATGCTGCTGCGGGGTGTCGCAACGTCGGTCTCTGGCCCGTCCTTGTCGGCGATCCGGGAGCGTCGGACACCGTCCTCGCGTCGCCGATCATTCTCGAAGATCATCCCCAGGTCGCCCCCGAGTCGTCCGGCGACCTCTTCGACGCCACCGAGATCGATGAGATCCTGAGCCTGCGCATCCTGGCGCTGACAGACGACGAGAAGGCCGAGATGCGCGCGTCCGACTCGCGAGCCCGCGCGCTCCTCGACCGCACCGAGGCACTGACCGGCGAGGACCTGATGCGCATGCACGGCACGATTCGCGAAGTGCGGCCGGCCATCGGAGAGCGGCGGTGACCAGCTTCGATCTGGGCGCGTGGGACCCTGAGGGCACCGGGGGCACGACCGAGTCCGTGCGCTGGGGCGACGGCCGACTGCACCGGGGTGACCGCGTCCGGATCCAGCCGCAGAGGCGGGCCGACATCATGGACATCGCACTCTCCGGACGGACGGCGATCGTCGAGTCGATCGAACGTGACTACGAGGACGTGGTCCACGTGGCACTGCTCGTGGATGACGATCCGGGCAAGGATCTCGGCGCGCTTCGCCAGCCGGGCCATCGCTTTTTCTTTGGCCTCGACGACCTCGAACGCGTGGAGGCCGCGGAGGTGCGACCGTGAGCGAGACGACGATCCTGGTTGCGGGAATCGGCAACATCTTCCTGGGCGATGACGGCTTCGGAGTCGAGGTCGTGCGCCAGCTGGCGTCGCGACAGCATGCCGAGAACGTCCGTGTTGCGGACTACGGCATTCGCGGCTTCGATCTCGCCTTCGCGCTGCTCGATGACCCGGCCGCGACGATCCTCATCGACGCCATGCCGCGTGGCGGGCAGCCGGGCACGGTGTACGTCCTCGATCCGGACCTCGAGGCCGATGCGACCACCTCGCAACCGGATCACGCGGAAGGTTCGTTCCAGGGACACGCGATGACCCCGGACTCGGTGTTCGCGCTGGTCCGAACGCTCGGCGGCGTGCCGCGCAACGTGACCATCGTCGGGTGCGAGCCGCTGACCTTCGGTCCCGAGAACGAGGGGAGCATGGAACTCAGCGAACCGGTGGCGAATGCGGTTGCCGAGGCGGTCACGATTGTCGAGCGCCTGCTCTCGCAGCTGGTCCCGACCACGAGTGCCTCCTGATGCATGAGCTTGGCCTCGCGGAAGGCATCATGACCGTCGCCATCGACATGGCCGGCGGACGCACGGTTCGGCGCATCGTCGTTCGCATCGGCGAGGACCAGCGCATCGTTCCCGACAGCCTCGAGTTCGGCTTTCAGCTCCTCGCCGAGGACACGATCTGCGAAGGAGCGACGTTGCAGTGCGTCGTCGAGCCGGGAGCGAGCGTTCTCGTGGACGAGGTGGAACTCGACGGCGATCCGCCGACGATCCTCCGCCGCCCCGGCGCGCCGATTGTCGAGCGCCCGCACGATCACCCCCATACCGGCCAGGACGGCGTCAGCACGGCGCCGGTCACGTCAGCACGCACGCAAGGAGGAACGTAGGTGTCGCTCATGCTCGGTAGTCAGAAGAGCGGTCTGCGCACGATCGCGCAGTGGTTGATCCTCGGTGCCATCGTCGGCGCCGTGCTCAATTCGAAAGACATTCAGCGGTATCTCAAGATCCGGTCGATGTAGGTCAGGACGAGAGCTCGCCGTGCCCCGTTTTCGCGTGAACACCGCCCAGTCGACGGTCAAGGTCGGCCTCAGGGTCAATCTGCATCCGTCGCATATCAATGCCAACGCGCTGAGCGGGACCATCGAATGCGAGGTCGACGAGCAGGGGAAGCCGCGTCTCGATCAGCCCTACAGCGCGGCGCTGACGCTGCCGGTTGAAGCCATCAAGTCGGGCAACGGGATGCAGGATCGCGAGATGCGCCGGCGCTTCGACGTCTCCAGGTTCCCAACCATCACGGCGACGGTGACGCACGGCGAAACCCTCGAAGGCGAGGGCCATTACCGTGCGACAGCCCAGCTCACGATGCATGGCGTCACCAAGGAGATCGCCGGAGACATCCAACTCAGCGTCGATGGAACGACGATGACCATCGACGGCCAGCAGGTGATCAACGTCAAGGAATTCGGCATCGACCCACCGCGCTTGATCATTCTGAAAGTGGAACCAGACGTGGATCTGCAGGTCCACATCGTGGCCGAACTGCAGCAATAGCGATAACGGCACTTGGAGTGGAATGCAATGCTTGAGAAACTCTTGATCTTCGGGGTCGGGTACGTGCTCGGGACCCGGGCCGGCAAGGAACGTTTCGATGAGATGGTCGAGACGGCCAGGAAGTTCGCCGCCCGCGACGACGTGCAGATGGTGGTGAGCCTTGCCACCGGGTTCCTCGAGCAGCGGTTCAACGCGACCGCGGAGCATCTGCGCGCGGCGTGATCCGATGAGCGTTGCAACCCCGCCGCCGAAGGTCCGCTCGAAGCGCGCGAAGGTGTCGCCGCGCCTCCCGCGCGAGCGCCGGCGTTTCGCGGTGCACGGCGTCGTGCAAGGGGTTGGGTTCCGTCCATTCGTCTGGAATCTCGCCACCCGGTTGCGGCTGAGTGGATGGGTTCGCAACACGTCCGGCGCTGTGGTGATCGAGGTCGAGGGCGAGCGGGCGATGCTCGAGACCTTCGCGATCGCGCTCTGCGCGGAGGCGCCACGTCTCGCCCGCATTGAGAGGGTCGAGACGGCGGCCATCGTCACCACCGGCAGGCGGGGCTTCGACATCGTGGAGAGTCGCGCTGTCGACGGGGAGTATCAGCCGATCGCTCCGGATGCCGCGACCTGCCCCGAGTGCGTCAGCGACATCCTCACGCCCGGCAATCGCAGGCACGGATACGCCTTTACCAACTGCACCAACTGCGGTCCACGGTTCACGATCATCGAGGACATCCCGTACGACCGCCCGCTGACGACCATGCGTCAGTTCACGATGTGCGACGCCTGCATGCGGGAGTATCAGGATCCGCGCGACCGACGCTTTCATGCGCAGCCGAATGCATGCCCGGCGTGTGGACCGCGTCTCTGGTACGCCGATGCCGGCGGAGTCGAGATCGCGGGCGATGCGATCGATCTCGCGGCCGCTTCGATTGCGTCGGGCGAGATCGTCGCGTTGAAGGGCCTGGGTGGCTTTCAACTCTGCTGCGATGCGACGCTCGGCGCAGCGGTCACGCGCCTGCGCCACCGAAAGCACCGCCCCGCCAAGCCGTTCGCCGTCATGTGCGCGAACATCGCGGCCGTTCGCCGCCTCTGTGTCGTGAGTGACGAGGAGGCCGCGTTGCTGGAGGGGTCGGCCCGGCCGATCGTGCTGCTCCAGCGCCGCCAGGACGCCGGCGCATGGGCGGTGGCGGGCTCGGTGGCGCCCGAACTCCAGGAACTCGGTGTGATGTTGCCGTACACGCCGATGCATCACCTGCTCATGCGCGCGGTGTCGGCGCCGCTGGTCATGACGAGCGGCAATGTGAGCGAGGAGCCGATCGCGAAGGACAACCGCGAGGCCCTGCTGCGCCTGGGCACCATCGCGGACCGCTTTCTCCTCCACGATCGCGAGATCTATGCGCGGTATGACGATTCCGTCGTCCGCGTCGTCGACGGGACTGCGCGGATGATCCGGCGAGCGCGCGGATACTGCCCGCTCCCAGTACGCGTCGATGCGTGCGATGGCACCGTGCTGGCGCTCGGCGCCCACCTCAAGAACACGTTCTGCGTGATCCACGATGGCAACGCCTTTCCGGGACCGCATGTCGGCGACCTCGACAGTCCGCTCACGCTCGGCCATCAGGACGAGGCGTTGCGGACCTACCTGCGCCTGTTCCGGACGAACCCGGCCACCGTCGCGGCCGACCTGCACCCGGATTACGCATCGACCCGCCTCGCCCAGCAGTGGTGGGACTCCGGCGCACGTGAGGTGCGCGTCCAGCATCACCACGCGCACATCGCGAGCGTTCTCGCCGAGCACGGCCTTCGTGGCAATGTGCTCGGCGTCGCATTCGACGGCGTCGGTCTGGGGCCGGACCACTCCATCTGGGGTGGCGAGTTTCTCCTCTGTGATGAGCGCGAATCCCGGCGAGTCGGTCATATCGCGGCGGTGCGCCAGCCGGGTGGCGACGCATGTGCCCGCGACGGCTGGCGCATGGCAATCGCATATCTGGCCGCCGCCGGCGAGCTTGGAGACACGCCGCCCGACTGGTTCGGCGAGAGCGCCGGCGCGCCGGACTCGCGGCAGTGGCGGCTCGTGTCCCGCGTGGCCGGCTCGGCAACAGCCCCGATCAGCACGAGCGCCGGGCGACTGTTCGACGCGGTGGCCAGCCTGACCGGCGTCGCCCACGTTTCGACCTTCGAGGCGGAGGCCGCGATGCGTCTCGAGGCGCTGGCGATCTCGGCCGGTGCCCTTTCCGCCGTCGATGCGCCGGACGTGAAGTTCGCTGGCGATCCGGCCATCCTCGACACCGTGCAACTCGTCCGGACGCTTGTCGGCGAGCGCCGGCGCGGCGTCCCAACGGCACTCCTCGCCGCGATGTTTCACGAGAGCCTGGCCCGCGGGATCGCCAACGTGTGCGTGCGCCTGGGTGCGGAACTCGGCGTCCAGCGCGTCGCGCTCAGCGGCGGTGTGTTCCAGAACGGGCTCCTGCTGAGCCGCGTCGAGCACCTCTTGCGCGAGCGTGATCTTTTCGTGTACACCAACCATCAGGTCCCGGCCAATGACGGTGGCATCAGCCTGGGCCAGGCGCTGATCGCAGCGTCACAGAACCGAGAGGTGAGGTGACATGACGGTGCAAGTACGATCAGACCGCGACGTCGCCCTCGCCGCCGGACGTGCCTTGCTCGATGAGCGCGTCACGGCGTCGAATCGTGCCGGAGAAGCCTATTTCGAGCGCTACGCGCAGGCCATCGCCGCCTGTGCCGCAGCGATGGCGGACCGCTTTTTCGTGGGCGCGACGCTGCTGGTCTTCGGCTCGGGGCCACACGCCACTGACGCGCAGCACAACTCGGTCGAATTCGTGCATCCGGTCCTGCCGGGATGCCGTGCCCTCCCGGCGCTCTCACTCGCCAATGACATGGCGACTGTGACCGGTATGCTGCAGGGCGACGCCGCCGTGGACGTGTACGCGCATCAGCTTCGGGTCCTCGGACGTGCCGGCGATATCGCCCTCGCGTTCGCGCACGCACCGGTGCACCCCTCGATCACGCGCGGCCTCGAGGCAGGCGCGGCCGCAGGGATGCTCACCATCGCACTGACCTCGAGCGAGAACGAGGCCGTGCGCGAGCAGGCCGACTTTGCCTTCCACGTGCCGGGGAGCGACAGGAGCGGCGCTCACGAGCTCCACCTGGCGACGTACCACATGCTCTGGGAGCTCGTGCACATCGTGCTGAATCATCGCGGCATCGGAGAGGCGTCGTGAGCACCGAGTGTCACGACGAGGTATGCATCACCTGCTCTGATCAGCTCCTCGCCGTACTCGTCACCGGGGTTGATGCCGACGCCGGGATCGCCCGGGGTACGGTCGACGGGTCGACGGTGGAAGTCGGCATCGATCTACTCGACGGCGTGGTCGCGGGTGAGGTTTTGCTCTGCCACGGCGGTGTGGCGCTCCAGCGCGGCATGCCGGTCGAGGTGGGCGCATGAGCGAATCCGGGCGCGACCCGTTCTCGCAGTTGCTCTATCCGATGCTGAGCCCGCAGCCGGCTGCGGGTGACGCGCTTGTTCTCGAGCTTGCCCGCGCGCCGCTCGAGAAGTCGGCGGAAAGCAACCGCCTCCGTCTCGAGTTGCTCGGCGAGTTCGGTGACGAGATCGTGAGCACCGCAGACGAGATGGCCGCCGCGTTCCGTCAGGGCGGACGGCTCCTCGCGCTCGGCAACGGGGGCAGCGCCACATCAGCCGCGGACATCGTCACCGAGCTCCTGCTTCCCTCCGGGAGCGGCAGGCCGATCCCAGCGCTCTGCCTCACCAACGATATCGCGGTCGTGACCGGTATCGGCAATGACGTCGGCTTCAACGACGTGTTCGTGCGCCAGATCATCGCGCTGGGACGTGCCGGCGATGTCGTGCTCGCCGTGTCGGCGAGCGGGAACTCGGAGAACCTCGTGCGTGGCCTCGGTGAAGCCCGGCGCCGCGACATGACCACCATCTCGATCTGCGGATACGACGGCGGGAGGCTTGCGCGCGAGCAGGTCAGCGACCACTGCTTCGTCGTCCGCTCCAGCAGCGTTCACAGGATTCAGGAGGTACAGATGACGCTCTACCACCTCCTCACAGAGTTGGTGCAACGTGCACTTGAAGGAGAGCCCGTATGTGCCTAGCGATTCCCGCCCGTCTTGTCGAGTACATCGACGCCGATCGAATGTACGGCAAGGTCGAGCTCGGCGGTGTGCAACGGCGCATCAACACCTCCCTTCTGGTGGGGGAGGACGCAACCGAGCCCGGCGAGTACGTGCTCGTCCATGTCGGTTTCGCGTTGAGCCGCGTGAGCGAGACCGAGGCCGCGGAGACTCTGCGCATCCTCGAGGAGATGGGACCTGCGTACACGGATGAGGTTCAGCAGATCCGCGAATGGCAGGCGATGGAAGAGGAGCTCGTCGGCGCCAACTACCGCGAGGGGAACGGGACAACGGCATGAAATTCGCAGACGAATTCCGCGACGCAGATCTCGCGAGAGCTCTGGGTGCTCGCATCGCCGCCGAGGCGGGCGACAAGCACTGGAAGATCATGGAGGTGTGCGGTGGGCATACGCACACGATCTTCAAATACGGCATCGAGGATCTGTTGCCGAGCAACGTCGAGCTGGTGCACGGGCCAGGATGCCCCGTGTGCGTGATCCCGATGGGTCGCCTCGACGACGGCATCGCCGTCGCCCATCAACCGGGTGTGATCTTCACATGCTTCGGCGACCTCATGCGCGTTCCCGGCAGTGAGGGCAGCCTGCTCGATGCGAAGGCCGCAGGCGCCGATGTGCGCATGGTCTATTCGCCGCTCGACGCACTGAAGATCGCGCAGCAGAACCCCGACCGCAAGGTCGTGTTCTACGCCATCGGTTTCGAGACCACCGCGCCGTCGACGGCGCTGACGCTGATGCGCGCGAAGGCGGAAGGGATCCGCAACCTGTTCGTCTTCTGCAACCACGTCACGATCATCCCGCCCATGAAGGCGATTCTCGACTCGCCCGACCTGCAGCTCGACGGCTTCCTCGGCCCAGGACATGTGTCCACGGTGGTGGGCATCAGGCCCTTCGAGTTCGTCACGAGGACGTACAACAAGCCCGTGGTCGTGGTGGGATTCGAGCCGCTCGACATCCTCCAGGGCGTGCACATGATCATCCAGCAGATCCACGAGGGACGCTGCGAGGTCGAGAACCAGTACAAGCGCGTCGTCCACGACGACGGCAACCCCAAGGCGCTCGAAGTGCTCGCGCGCGTGTTCAAGCTGCGCTCGCATTTCGAGTGGCGCGGACTCGGGTTCATCAGTCAGAGTGCTCTCGAGCTCCAGGACGAGTACGCGGACTACGACGCCGAGAAAGTCTTCTCAGTGCCGGGCGTTCGCGTCGCCGACCCCAAGGCGTGCCAGTGCGGCGAGGTTCTCAAGGGCGTGCTGAAGCCGTGGGAGTGCAAGGTCTTCGGGACCGCGTGCACGCCGGAGACGCCGATCGGCACGTGCATGGTGTCTTCCGAGGGCGCGTGCGCCGCGTACTACAACTTCGGCAGATACTCGCGTGCCCGCGAGCGCGAGCGGGTGCTTGCATCCGGTGAGCATGCGAATGGCAACGACCAGGCGAACGGAGCCGCCGTCGACCACGAGCTCATGCCGATTCCGGTGCAGGCTCGATGACCGAGACCATCGTCGAACCCGGGAGCGGCGCCGCGATCAAGGCCGCGTCGGCGCGAATCGCCGACCCGGAGCAGCGAGTGCTCGAGCGGATCGCCGAGATCCGCAAGCGCAAGCCGTCGCTGCGCGAGGACGCCATCACGATGAGTCACGGCGCCGGGGGTAAGGCGAGCCACACGCTGGTGACTGCGCTCTTCGGCGACATCCTCAGCAACCCGGTGCTCGATCAGCTCGGCGATCAGGCGGTGCTGCCGCTCCCCGGCGTGGATCACCTCGGGCTCGCGGTCACCACCGACTCGTTCGTGGTCAGCCCGCTCTTCTTTCCTGGCGGCGACATCGGTGAGCTCGCGATCAACGGAACGATCAACGATCTCGCCGTCGGCGGTGCGACCCCGCTCGGGATCTCGGCGGCGTTCATCCTCGAGGAGGGACTCGACATCGCGACGCTCCGGCGTGTCGTCGAGTCGATGCGCCGGGCGGCAGACCGCGCGGGAGTCAATGTGGTCACCGGTGATACCAAGGTCGTGCCCCGCGGCAAGGCGGATCAACTGTTCATCACGACCACCGGTGTGGGGTATGTCGCGCTGCCGCAGCGTGTCGCGATTCAGCGAATCACGCCCGGCGACGCGGTCATCCTCAGCGGCGCGATGGGGGATCACGGCAGCACGGTCATGCTCGCGCGGGGCGACGTCGATCTCGAGGCCGACAACCTGCGCAGCGACACCATGCCGTTGCATGGGCTCACCGCAGCGCTCCTTGAGGACGGCATCGACGTGCACTTCATGCGTGACGCCACCCGTGGTGGAGTCGCGACCGTTCTCAATGAGATCGCCCAGGCGGCCGGCGTGGCCGTGGCGATCGATGAGGCGTCGCTGCCCGTCCATGACGAGGTTAGAGGCGTCGCGGAGATCCTCGGAATCGATCCGCTGTACATCGCCAACGAGGGCAAGCTCGTGGCCATCGTGGCCAGGGAGCACGCTGCGCGCGCCCTTGCCCTGATGCGGGCTCGCGATGAAGGCACCGAGGCGGCGGTGATCGGCGAGGTGATGGCGGAGCCGGAGGGCATGGTCTTCATCCACACCGGATTCGGCGGCACGCGGGTGGTGGACATGCTGATCGGAGACCCGCTGCCACGGATCTGCTGAGCCACGGTCTGTCGGCGCACTGACTCCCGGCCGCGAGAGGCGTAGTCTCCAGGTGCTGACAACCTCACACGAGCCGTGACCGCGTATGGATCCTCAGCCCCGGACGGGGCCAGACGAACCGGAGCCTCCCGGCGCCGAGCCGGCAGCTGACGTTCGCATCCAGGCGGTCGTCTGCGGCCGCTGCGGCTGGCCGAATGCCTGCCGGATACAACGTGGGATGCGAACGCTGCGCTTCATGTGCCAGTGGTGCGAGCGGATGACCACGGGGATCGTCGACCCGTCGATCAAGCGCAACGTCATCTTCTAACCCGCCGAGGCGATCCCCCCATCGAGGGAATCCGCATCGGGTGCCTCGGTGAACCACCGGCTCTTGTAGATGTCGGCGGCTTCGATCCGCATCAGGTCGTCGCGCGTCACCAGCCTCCCCTCCGAGACGAGCCGGTTCGCCTGCCGGAGCCGCGCGCGTTCCAGGGCATTGCGGACACTGCGGGCATTGGCGAATCTCGGCTGGGTCATCCGCCGCGACATCAACTCTCGAAACGCCGGCTCGGCGCCGCTTGAGAACGTGTACCGCTGCCTGTCGAGCATGATCCGCGCGATCGCGACCAGCGCGTCGAGGTCGTAGTCGGGAAAGTCGATATGGTGGGCGATCCGTGATCCCATGCCGGGGTTGCTGCTGAAGAACTGGTCCATACGATCGCGGTAGCCCGCGAGGATCACCACGATGTCGTTGCGCTGGTTCTCCATGACCTGCAACAGGATCTCGATCGCCTCCTGACCGTAGTCACGTTCATTCTCCTGCCGGTGCAGGTAGTACGCCTCGTCGATGAAGAGCACGCCGCCCATCGCCCGCTTCAGCACCTCTCGCGTCTTCGGCGCCGTGTGGCCGATGTACTGGCCGACGAGCTCGTCACGCGTGACCGCCACGAGGTGTCCCTTGGCGAGATATCCCAGGCGATGCAGGACTGTCGCCATGCGCATCGCGACTGTCGTCTTGCCGGTGCCCGGGCTCCCCGTGAAGCACATGTGCAGGTTCGGACGTTCCGCCTCGAGCCCGAAGCGACGCCGCGCCATGTCGACGACCAGGAGGGATGCGATCTCGCGGATGCGCATCTTCACCGGATCAAGCCCGACGAGCTCGCGATCGAGGTCCGCGATGACGTCGAACACGCCGGACGCGCGTGCCTCCGCCTCGACGTTGATGCCGACGGTGTCCGGGGTTGCCTTGGCGCCCGGAGCTGACGTCACGCCGTTGCCGGCTGGAGTTTCCGGAACCGCCGTGGCGACATCGACGGCGCCAGGCCGTGGCATCCCGAACGGGACGTGCTGGTCCTCGGTCATCGCTCAGCCCTCGTAGCGCTCTCCGGAGGCGCGGTCGGTGGCGTAGGCGTGCAGGGTGTAGCGGACCTGCCGGTCCGGCCCCTCCTGACGTTCAAGGCGAAAACCGGTCTCGTTCGTGGGACGCTGCACGATGAAGCTCAACGCCGTCGTCTGGCGACCGAGCTGCCGGTCATAGGCATTGACGCGAACGTAGCGCGCCGGATACGCGTCGCGACAACGCTGGACCTCGAGCAGAATCGCCGCGGGGTCGCGCATGTCGAACATGGGCAACCCCCACATCTCCCAGAGGAAGTTACGAGGGTGGGGATCATCGGTGAACTCCACTGACAGGGCCCAGTTGTTGTCGAGCGCGTACTGCACCTGGGCGCGCACCTGGGTGTCCGTGAGCGGCGGAAGATAGGAGAACGTGCCTTGGGTGAGATGCATGTCGGTGCTCCTAGGCCGGCGTCGCGGTGGTGGCGACATCGGGCGTATCGGTCGACTCGTAGTTGAAGCTGATGTCGCCCCAGACGTCGAGTGCGGCTCGCAGCGGCGCGCACCAGCGGCCCGCGGCGCGGAGCAACTCCGGTCCCTCGGTGAAGTAGTCGCGGCCCTCGTTGCGCGCCTGGACGATCACCTCGACGGCGGTGCGGTTGGCGGTCGCGCCGGCGGCGACCCCCATCGGATGGCCGATGGTGCCACCGCCGAACTGGAGGATCGTGTCCTCGCCGAGATAGTGGAGGAGCTGGTGGGTCTGTCCCGCGTGGATGCCACCCGAGGCGACCGGCATCACGCCGGGCATCGAGCCCCAGTCCTGGTCGAAGTAGATGCCGTGCATGAGGTCGCGGGGGACGAATGACTTGCGCAGGGTGTCGTAATAGCCCTGGACCATGTTCGGGTCGCCCTCGAGCTTGCCGACGACGGTTCCGGCATGGATGTGGTCGACGCCGAGAAGCCGGCACCACTTCGCGATGACGCGGAAGCTGACGCCGTGGGTCTTCTGCCGGGTGTAGGTACCGTGGCCGGCGCGGTGGAGATGGAGCAGCACGCCGTTGCGCCGTGCCCACTTCGACATCGATGTCATCGCCGTGAATCCGACCGTGAGGTCGAGCATGATCACCACGCTGCCAAGCTCCTTGGCGAACTCGGCACGCTCGTACATTGCTTCCATGTCGCCCGCGGTGACGTTGAGGTAGTGCCCCTTGATCTCTCCGGTCTCCGCCATCGCCTTGCTGACCGCCTCTATCGAGGAGAGATACCGGTCGCGCCACCGCATGAACGGCTGGCTGTTGATGTTCTCGTCGTCCTTCGTGAAATCGAGCCCGCCGCGCAGCGCCTCGTAGACCACCCGGCCGTAGTTGCGCGCGGAGAGACCGAGCTTCGGCTTGGTCGTGGCGCCGAGAAGCGGGCGGCCATATTTGTTGAGGTACTCGCGCTCCATGACGATGCCGTGGGGCGGCCCCTGGAACGTGTTCACGTAATGGAGTGGGATGCGCATGTCCTCGAGCCGCAATGCGCGCAGCGCTTTGAAGCCGAAGACATTGCCGATGATCGACGACGTGAGGTTGGCGATCGAACCCTCCTCGAAGAGGTCCAGCTCGTAGGCGATCAGCGCGATGTACTGCCCCGGCGTGCCGGTCACCGGTTCGACCCGGTAGGCCTTGGCCTGGTAGTGCTCGTACGCGGTGAGCCGGTCGGTCCAGACGACGGTCCACGTCGCGGTCGACGACTCGCCGGCGACGGCAGCGGCGGCCTCCTCCGGGGGGACGCCGTCCTGCGGCGTGATGCGGAAGGCGCAGAGGACGTCGGTGTCCTTGGGGACGTAGTCGGGCTGCCAGTAGCCCATCTGCGCGTAGGGAATCACGCCGGACGACCAGCGGTCGGTCGCCGCGTCTCTCGGGGGACTCTCGAGTGCTGTCATCAGCGTGTCTCCGTGGAGCTGACGCGTGGGGACGTCAGCTGATGGCTCATCGCCGCGTAATCGTCAGCTTTGACACGAACGAGCAACGACTTCTGGGCGCTGAGAATACGATGGGCGAGGATGAGCTGGGTCAGGCCGAGCGGATCGCTGTGGCGGCGTCCGTGCGGCTCGTCGTAGCTCCCGAGCTCCTTCTGCCGGAGATGGTGCAGGTGGTGGTGGCGCTCGCTCGCGTGATCCCATACCGCGCGTTCGATTCGGGCGGCATCGTCGGCCGAAATGCGACCGTCGATCTCGACGACATCGGATTGTCGACCGTCCGGGTCGACGATGTCGTTGCGGAGGCGCACCGTGGTGCCGTTGCCGAGGCCGTGCTCGAACGCGAGTTGCGGCATCGAATGGCGCTGCGTCAGGCGCACGTTCAGATGATCGATGCTTCCCGGCGACACGTCCTTACCTGGAGATGAGAAGCGCACGACGAGGTCGGCCTGCGCGCGCTGCGGTTCGATGTACGCCTCGGCGTCAGCGCGGCGCGCCTCGATCTCGGCGCGAACCTGCGCCTCGGCATAGCCGCGCTTGGCGATGTCGCGCTGCAGCTTCCAGCGGATGCGCAGCGCCGCCTCGGGATCGAGCCAGACCTTCAGATCGAACGCCTCTCGGATCCCGGGGAGGAGAAACGGGTGCAGCCCCTGGATGATCACGACCTCGTTCGGCTCGATGCGCTCCGGCGCCTGGAACGTCCCGTCGGCGTGGTCGTAGACCGGTTTGGAGATCGCGTCTCCGCGCTTGAGCGCCCAGAGCTGCTCCTCCATGAGCGCGAAGTTGTTGGCACGCGGATTGAGCGGGGTGACGCCGATCAGTGCGCGCTCCCGACGGTCGAGAGAGTGATAGTCGTCGAGGCAGACGGTGGTGATGCGCTCGGCGCCGAGCAGGTCGTAGAAAGCGGCCGCCAGCGTCGACTTGCCGCTCCCGCTGTCGCCGCCAATGCCCACAAAGACTGGCGCCGTCTCGCTCCGCGCATTGCTCACAGGCATGTCATTCGGGAGTGAGGGCGGAACGCATCATGAATGGACCATAGATGCCGGCCGTACTGCCGTCCAATGCATGATTCTTATCCCTACAATAAGCTTGGCTAATGGATACCAGCCTCGAACGGAGCATCACGCTCCGCCAGCTCCGGATCTTCACGAGCGTGATCGAGCACCGGAGCTTCACACGCGCGGCTGAGGCACTTTCGTTGACACAGCCGGCGGTGACCCACCAGATGCAGGCGCTCGCCCGAGCGGTCGGCAGGCCACTCCTCGACCCCGGCAGTCGCGCTCCCGTGCTCACCGCGGTCGGCCAGGCGCTGCACGAACGGGCCGGGCGCATCCTGGCGATGGTCGGCGACGCACAGGACGCGATGGACGATGTCGTCGAGCTCCGGGCGGGGAGGGTTCACGTCGCCGGCGACACGACCGTTGGGATCTACGTGCTCCCGGATGCGATGGCTGCCTTCCATCGTGAGCACGCCGGTGTGGCGCTGCGCCTCGATGTCGTCAACCGGGCTCAGGTGCGCGAGCTGCTGCTCGAGGGTGTCGCCGATGTCGGGATCATCGGGACGCTCTGGGATGACGACGTGCTCGCGGCGGAGCCGTTCCTCCAGAACTCATTGATGTGCTTCTGCGCGCCCGGCCATCCGCTCGCGTACCGCGAACCACTCCAACCTGTTGACCTGCTCGACGGTCCGCTGCTGCTCCGCGAACCCGGGTCGGGAACACGCGAGTCGGCGGAACGGATCCTGCGCAGCGCCGGGGCCGAGCCCGTGGCGGCCATGGAGATGGCCAGCAACGGCGCCTTGAAACGCGCCGTCGCCGGTGGTCTCGGGGTCACGGTGCTGTCGACGTACGCGGTGCGCCTCGAACTCCAGCTGGGGTTGCTCCGGCCGCTGCGCGTCAGCGGATTCCCGGTGGAGCGGATGTGGCATGTCACCTGGGCGCGAGAGCGCCTGCTCAGCCCGGCCGCGACCGCCTTCCGTGCCTTCCTGCACACGACGGAGTGGCGCGCGTCGCTCGCGATCCCGCTCGGTGCCGAGTAGCGAGACCCGCCGGCATCCGGTCGGTCAGGACGGTTCCGGAGATCCCATCGCGCCGACGCTCGCGTTGACGCGGCGCAGCCCGTCCGCAGCCAGGATTCCCGCCGGGACTCCCAGTGCTCCGGCGGTGATCAGTGCAGACGCCCAGACCGGCAGGACGCGGCTCATCCCGGCGATCATCGCCGTGGCGCCGGCGCCGAGGGCACACAGGCCGAGCGCACTTGCGATGCCCATCTGACCGACACCGACGCCGGCAGCCTTCGCCTTGTCGGCGATGCCCCGGCGATCCAGTTCGGCGCGGACGCGATCGACGGTCTCATCGCCGACCTTGCGAGCGAACGCAGAGAGACGGTCAGCAGCGCCGCCGGTGACGCCTCCGCCGGATTCGTTGACCATGTCGTCCATCGACACGTAGTCGTCGGACGCTGCCGTCGATGCCGAGGCGCGGCCGTACCTCGGGGGCCGCGGCGCATGTTCGGCGTCACCGTGGACTTCGCGAAGCCGCTCGGTCGGGCCGGGAACCGTCTCCGGGTCCGGGAATCCAGAGGCGACGCGTCGCTCGCGGTCACCCTCGTTCGACTCTGCCATCTCAATGACCTCCGTGTCTTGCTATGCGTATAATTGATAGTAAGGCTATCAGATTGGTCCAGCACGGACGGGCCGCGGTCCCGGGCTGAGTGTCGCGTCGGGCGAATTCGCGATCCCGACTAGACTTGCCCGCCGCGATGCTCTCGCAGATTCCGCTTGCCGATCCTGGGAACCCCGACCTTCGGTCGCCGGTCCGGTTCCTCACGTGGATCGCAGTCGGACAGCGGCGCACGGTGATCGCCGGCGCGTTCTACGGCGCCGTCTGGATGGGAACGCAGGGCGTCATCCCGGCGGCGCTCGGGCAGGCGGTCGACGCCATCATCCAGCGCAGCGGACCGGGATTGCTCCTCTGGGCTGGAGTGGTCCTCGCGCTGGGAATCCTCCAGGCGGCCGCCGGTGTGCTCCGGCACCGGCGGGCCGTGAGCAACTTTCTCGAGGCAGCTGTGCGGGTGCAGCAACTGGTCATCCGTGCCGCCATCCGGCTCGGGGCGGGGTTGCCCCGTCAGGTGGGCGCCGGCGAGGTTGCGAGCCTCGGCACCACAGATGTCACGCGCATCGCGCGCCTGCTCGACATCAGCGCGCGCGGCACCGGTGCGGTGGTATCGATCGTGATCGTTGCCGTCATCCTGCTGAGCACCTCGCCGCAACTCGGACTCGTCCTGCTGATCGGCGCGCCGATCTCGGCGCTCCTCGTTCTCCCGGTCATGGGTCCGCTCGAGCGGCGGCAGCGTGCTGAGCGCCAGCGGCGTGGCGCGGCCTCGTCGGTCGCCGCCGACACTGTCGCGGGGCTCCGCGTGCTTCGGGGTCTCGGTGGCGAGAGCGACTTCGCGGCGCGGTACACGCTCACCTCGCAGGCGGTGCGGCACGCGACCGTGCGCACCGCGCTCCTGCAGTCGATCCTCGACGGACTGCAGGTGCTCCTCCCCGGGGCCATCCTGGTCACCATCACGTTCCTCGGCGCGCAGCTGGTCCGGAGCGGATCCATTCCACCGGGCGAGCTCGTCGCCGACTACGCGTACGCAGCGTTCCTCGCGCTCCCGACTCAGACGCTCGTCCAGGCTGCGAGCTTCTGGTCGGCGGCGACTGTGGCGGCGGGTCGTGTGCTCTCCGTGCTCCGCCTGGACGTCGATCTGAGCGCGCCGGACGAGCCGGCGACGCCGCGCGGCGGCGGCGACCTCGTCGATGAGGAGTCGGGTCTGCGCATCGCGCACGGGCTCGTGACCGCCGTCGTGATCGCCGACCCGGACGTCGCAAGTGCGACGGCGGCCCGGCTCGGCAGGCTCACGGATCCTGCCGGCGCACACCGCGTGCTCCTGTCCGGCGTTGCGCTCGACACCATGTCGGTCGCCGAGGTGCGTCGACGGATCCTCGTCGTCGATCGCGATCCGCACCTGCTCGTCGGCACGTTGCGCGACGCCGTGGACGCCCCGAGCGCTCGGCTGCGGGATGCAGATCCACGCCCGACTGTCGACGAAGCGCTTGCGGCAGCGAGCGGGTCCGACATCGTCAGCGGCCTCGATCAGGGCCTCGATTCGCTCGTCTCGGAGCGGGGGCGCTCACTGTCGGGCGGGCAGCGTCAGCGGGTGGCGCTGGCCGCCGCGCTCCGAGCCGATCCCGATGTCCTGGTCCTCGATGAGCCCACGAGCGCCGTCGACGCGCATACGGAAGCGCTGATCGGCGACCGCCTCGGAGCGCTGCGACGCGGTCGAACCACAGTCATTTTCACAACCAGTCCGCTGCTCCTGAGCCGCGCAGACCAGGTCGCGTTTCTCGACGCCGGCACGGTGACGCGCGGCGTCCACGCGCAACTCCTCGCAAGCGATCCTCGCTATCGCGTCGTGGTCACCCGAGGCAACGAATGAGCCGTGACACGGGACCGATCCTGCCGGTTGCAAGTGGCCGGACCGCGTGGCGCAGCCTGCGCTCGAGCCTCGCCGAGCGCCGCGGCCTCATCGCCGCCGCCATTGCGTTGCAGATGGCCGCGAGTGCTGCCGGACTCGTTGGCCCGCAGCTGCTCGAGCGCATCATCAACAGCTCGGGCGCGCTCACCGACGCAACCATCAACCGAACCGCGTTGCTCTTCGCCGCCGCGCTGCTGGTGCAGACGATCTTCACGGCGGGAGCTCGCGTGTGCGGCGCGCTGACCGGCGAGTACGTGCTCGCACGGCTCCGTGAACGGTTCGTCGCCACCGTGCTCGCGCTTCCGATCGGCATCGTGGAACGAGCAGGGACCGGCGATCTCATGACCCGGGCGTCCACGGATGTCGACGACATGTCGCAGGCGGTGCGGCGCGGCCTCCCCGAGCTCCTCGTTGCCGGGGTCACCGGCATTCTCGCGATTGCCGCCCTGGTGGTCACGGCGCCGATCCTCGGTCTCGTCGTCGTGCCGGTGATCCCACCGCTGCTGCTCGCGACTCGTCGCTATCTGCGCCGTGCGGGGCCTGCGTATCGGGTGCAGATGGCGGCCGAAGCCGTGGTCAACGCCGATCTGCAGGAGACGGTCAACGCAGCGCGCACGATTGAGTCGCTCCGCCTCGGTCCGCGGCGCATCAAGCAGACCGATGACGACATCCGCGACTGGATCACGTGGGAGCGCAGGACGCTGCGCCTCCGCACCACCTTCTTCGGCAGCTGCGAGGTCGCGTACGTCGTGCCGCTGGTGCTGTGCCTGCTCTTTGGTGGGTTCCTGGTGATGCACGGCCAGCTCTCGATCGGCGCCGTCGCCGCGGCTGCGCTGTACACACAGCAATTGGTGTCACCGGTTGACACGATGCTGGCGTGGCAGGACGAGGTGCAACTCGCGTCGGCATCCCTGTCACGAGTTGTCGGCGTCTCCGACGTTCCGCCTGCGGAGACGACCGCCGAGGTGCCCGCTGACCAGCAACTCGTCGCCGACCAGGTGCACTTTGCGTACCACGACGACGTCGACGTCCTGCACGGCATCAACCTGGCGCCGGATGTCGGCGCCCGGCTGGCCGTCGTCGGCCCGAGTGGTGCGGGGAAGAGCACGCTTGCGCTTCTCCTCGCCGGCGTTCACGCGCCACGCACCGGAGCGGTGGAAATCGGCGGCGTCGAACCGCATCTCCTGCCGCCGGATCGCCTGCGTCGCGAGGTGGCGCTCGTGACCCAGGAGCATCACCTCTTTGCATGCTCGCTGCGCGACAACCTGCGCCTCGCGCGCCGGGACGCGAGTGACGAAGCACTGCTGGCGGTGCTGGAAACGGTTGACGCCGGACCTGCGGTGCGAGCGCTGCCTGCCGGTCTCGACACCGTCATCGGCTCCGGCGGCACGTCGATCAGTCCAGGGTTAGCCCAGCAGATCGCGATCGCCCGCCTGCTGCTCGCCGATCCGCACACGCTGGTGCTCGACGAAGCCACCTCCCTCCTGGACTCTCGCGCTGCGCGTCACCTTGAGCGCTCGGTCGCCGCGCTGCTCGAGGGCAGAACGGTCATCGCCATCTCGCATCGCCTTCATGCTGCGCACGACGCCGAGGTGGTGGTCGTGGTGGAGGACGGGCGTATCAGCGAGTACGGCACGCACGCGGACCTGCTGCGCGCCGGTGGGGCTTACGCGCAACTCTGGAACACCTGGCGGCAGGACGCAGACCTGTGATGTCCACGCTCAGTCCCCCGCCTTGTCGATCACATCGAACAGGTTGCCCTCTGGGTCCTGCAGCGTCACGAAGTCCTCGCCGGCCTCGGCGGTCCGCGGGGAGCGGACCGCACCCAACGCCAGCAGACGCTCCACCTCGCCCTGCTGGTCCTGGGTGTACAGATCGAGATGGAGGCGATTCTTGCCAATCCTCGGTTCCGGGACTCGCTGGAGCGAGACGTTGACGTGGACGCCTTCGGGATCGCGAAGCACGGCCCAGCCGTCATCCGGCGGATCTCGGGGGACGTAGCGGAGCGCGGTCATCCAGAACGAGTACATCGCCGAGAAGTCGTTGCAGTCGATCACCACCGATCCGACGTACATGTGGAATCCCTCTGAGACAGGTTGCTCACGGAGTCGACAGAATGCCGCGTTCATGATGCGTCCGTAATCCAACTGCGATGGGGGACGAGCAATGCTCGCGATCGACGTCAGGGACAGCGACATCATGGAGACGGCGCCGCAGCGCCCGGGCGGCGTGGCGCGCATGCTCGCCGCCCTGCAGGATGCGGGCCTGCGAGTGATCAGGATCGAGCCGCGTACCAACGAGAGCGGCATGTACCGGGTGACCCTGACGGACAGCCCGGAGCTTGCTCTGCGGATCCTGAAGGCGATCCGCCGGAGGGTGAGCCCGTCGATGTCAACTGCTGCCGGCTGACGAGCGGCGCGCAGCGCCTCTCGCGCTACGCTGATCGCGTCCGATTGTCTGTCTGAGGATCTACCGACGACCAACGAACGCGGTTGAGCGAAGCCCCGATCACGCCCGGTTGGATCCGGCGCCTCTGGGGCTACATGCTCCGGCACCGGCGAGATGTCGTGCTCTCCGTCGGTGCGGCGGTGCTCGGCAGCGTCTGCCAGACGGCCGTGCCACTCGTCGCACGGCAGATCGTCGACGGCGTCATCCTCACCCGTACGTCGGCCCTGTGGCCATGGCTCCTCCTCCTGCTCGGACTTGCCGCGGCCAGCTTCGCCTTCGCCTACGTGCGCCGTTATCGGGGTGGCCGCGTTGCCCTCGAGGTGCAGTACGACCTCCGCAACGACATGCACGACCATCTGCAGGCGCTCGACTTCGACAACCTCGGGCGCATGCCGACCGGTCAACTGGTCGCCCGCGCCAACTCTGACTCAACGCTCGTCCAGGGGCTGCTGAGCTTCTTCCCGATCATGAGCAGCAACATTCTGTTGCTGCTGCTCTCGCTCGGCGTGATGCTCTATCTGTCGCCGTTGCTCGCGCTAGTGAGCGTCGTCGTTGCGCCGAGCCTGCTGATCGTTTCCTACCGCATGCGCTGGCGGATCTTTCCGGCGACCTGGGACGGCCAGCAGCGCGAGGGGGACCTGGTGCAGATCGTCGACGAGGACCTCAACGGGGTCCGAGTCGTCAAGGCGTTCGGCCAGGAGCAACGCGAGGTCGAGCGCGTTGCCGCCGCGGCAAAGACCGTCTATGGCTCCCAGATGCGCGCGGTGCGGCTCCAGTCGAGGTATCAACCGCTGCTCGAGGCGATCCCGATGTTCGCCCAGGTGGCGATCCTCGCACTCGGCGGCTGGCTTGCGCTCAAGCACGACATCACGCTCGGCACCTTCCTGGCCTTTTCGACCTACGTGACCCAGCTCATGGCTCCAGCGCGACAGCTCGCCGGCGTCCTCACGATCGGCCAGCAGGCTCGAGCGGGGTTGGAGCGGATCTTCCAGCTCCTCGACCTGCCGCCGGCGATCGCCGACAAGGCGGACGCCGTCGACCTCCCCGAGCTCCGAGGCGACATCCAGTTCTCGAATGTCCACTTCCGGTATGGCGACGGTGACCCGGTCCTCCAGGGTGTGGATCTCCACGTCGTCTCGGGCGAGCGCGTCGCGATCGTCGGCCCGAGCGGGAGTGGGAAATCGACGCTCGCGATGCTGGTCTCGCGCTTCTACGATCCGACGGAGGGCGCCGTCCTCGTCGATGGCCACGACGTCCGCGACGTCACGCTCCGATCGCTGCGCCAGCAGGTGGGCGTCGTCTTCGAGGAGAGCTTCCTCTTCTCTGACTCGGTTCGAGCCAACATCGCGTACGGCCGCCCCGATGCCACCGATGAGCAGATCGAGGCGGCTGCGCGGGCCGCGCAGGCGCACGAGTTCATCACCGAGCTCCCGCGCGGATACGACACCGCGATCGGTGAGCGCGGCCTGACGCTCTCGGGAGGGCAGCGCCAGCGGATCGCGCTCGCGCGCGCGATCCTCTACGACCCGCGCATTCTCATCCTCGACGATGCGACGAGCGCCATCGACGCGAGGGTCGAGGCGGCGGTGCATGACGCGTTGCGTGGGGTGATGGCGGGGCGCACGACCCTGCTCATCGCGCACCGGCAGTCGACGCTGCACCTTGCCGACAGGATCGTGGTGCTTTCCGGCGGCGTTGTCGTCGAGTCAGGCACGCATGACGAGCTGATCGCGCGCAGTGCCCTCTACCGGACGCTTGTCTCCGGACTCGAGGAACTCGACGCGACCAAGATCGGCGACTCCATCGAGGCGCTGGCAACGATCGCGTCGGGCGCCGGACCTGACGGCACGACGGCGGCAGCGTGGGCTGGCGACTGGCAGCGTTCGGGCAGCCGAACGGCAGCGCGAACGATCGGTGCGCCGACACTCGGTCCGGGGCTCGGTGGTGGCGGTTCCGGCTGGCGGCTCAACCTGGCGCCGACCCCCGAGTTGCTCGCGCGTGTCGCGCGTCTCCGTCCCGTGCGCGACGTCGCGTCCGTCGACATCGAGCGGGAAGCGCGGCACGACAAGCACTTCACGCTCCTGCGTCTGCTCCGCGAATTCCGCCGGCCGCTGCTGCTCGGGCTCGTGCTGGTGATCATCGACGGGCTGATGACACTTGCAGGCCCGGTGCTGGTGAAGACGGGTCTCGACGACGGCGTGTCCAAGGGGTCGTCGGCTGTCCTCTTCGCTGCCGCCGGTGTCTTCCTGATGGTGACGTTCATCGATCTCATCGACGAGATCGCCGAGACATTCGTGACGGGACGTGCCGCGCAGCGAATCATGCTGTCGCTCCGGATCCGCATCTGGGCGCAGCTGCAGCGCCTCTCGCTCGATTACTACGAGCGCGAGATGGCGGGTCGAATCATGACCCGCATGACCACCGACGTCGACCAGTTCGAATCGTTGATCGAGAACGGCCTGCTCAGCGCGCTGGTCTCCATCGTGACCTTTGTCGGCGTGGGTATGGCGCTCGTGCTGATCAACACCGAGCTGGGACTCTGGACGCTGTCGGTTGCCATCCCACTCGCCATCGGCACCGTCATCTTCCGGCAGAAAGCCGCGCGTCTCTACAGCACGTCGCGAGAGCGAATCGCCCTCGTCAATGCGGATTTCCAGGAGAGTCTGTCCGGTGTCCGTGAGTCGCAGGCATTCGTGCACGAGGGCGCTGCGATGGCGCAGTTCCACAGGCTCGGTCGCTCTTACCTGGATACGCGGGTTGCGGCGCAACGGCTGGTGGCAATGTATTTCCCGTTCGTCCAGTTCATGGCGGCCGTCGCGGACGCGATCGTGCTCGGCGTCGGTGCGCGACTGATCGAGACCGGCCACCTGACCTCGGGCGCGTTGATCGCGTTCCTGCTGTACATCGATCTCTTCTTCTCGCCGATTCAGCAACTGTCCCAGGTGTTCGACGCATGGCAGCAGACGCGCGTCTCGGTGGGGCGGATCGCCGAGTTGATGCAGCTCGACACGCTCACCCCGAACCCGACCACTCCCGAGGATCCGGGGCGGCTACACGGCGATCTCAGCCTCGAGCACGTCCGTTTCTCGTACCCCGCGCCGGTGAGCCGTGCCGGCTTCGACGGGGTGCGCCCCGTGGATCGGCGTGGCCCTCAGGATCCGCGCTTCCTGCAGTCACGAGATGCCGCGTGGCGGAAGCCCCCCGAGGCGTTGCGCGGCATCGACCTGCGGATTGCCGCCGGCGAGACCGTCGCACTCGTCGGCGAGACCGGCGCGGGCAAGTCAACCGTCATGAAGCTGCTCGCGCGCTTCTACGACCCTGATGACGGCAGCGTCGACGTCGACGGTCATGACCTCCGTGCGATCGATCTCCACGACTTCCGCCTGCAACTCGGCTACGTTCCCCAGGAGGCCTTCCTCTTCTCGGGCACGGTCCGCGACAACATCGCGTACGGACGTCCCGAGGCGAGCGACGCCGAGGTGGAGGCTGCGGCGCGCGCGGTCGGTGCGCACGACTTCATCGCACGTCTCGCGGGTGGTTATCACCACGAGCTGACCGAGCGCGGGCGATCGCTGTCATCAGGCCAACGCCAGCTCATCGCCCTCGCCCGGGCGGAGCTGGTGGATCCCGTTTTGCTCCTCCTCGACGAGGCCACGTCGAATCTCGACCTCGTCACCGAGGCGCATGTCGCCTCCGCGATGCAGGAGGTGTCACACGGTCGCACGACTGTCGTGATTGCTCATCGACTGCAGACCGCGAGGGCAGCCGACCGCATCATCGTGCTGCAACGAGGGGCCGTGGTCGAGACCGGCACACACGACGAGCTCCTCGCGAAACGAGGAACGTACGCATCGATGTGGGACGTGTTCGACGTCGTGGGTGGCACGACACCGACCCAGCGCCGCTAGGCGAGCCCTACGGCTGCGCCGCTGCGGCCGGCGCCGGCGAGGCCGAGGGATTCCAGGTCGGCTCGAGCCCCGTCGCCACCGCGCCCGCGGCGAGCGCCAGCAGCAGCGCCCAGACGATCACGCGCTCGGGCCGGTTGACAGCGGTGGCCGCGAGACTCTGCGCGGATGCTCGCAGGGCCTTGCGCAGGTACACCCCGAGATGGACGAGGACGACGATGCCGAGGGCGATGACCGAGTCGGTGTGAATCGCAGCCCAGGTTCCGTGGTCGGTGCCCTGCGCCCAGAGCACGACGCCGCTGGTGGTCGCGAGCACGGCTGCGACGGCCAGCGGTACGGCGATGAGGCGGGGGAGCAGCCATGGCGCGCCGGCGGCGCGGTATCCACCGCGGCGGAAGTAGTAGCCGATCGCCCGCCATGCGGTGCTGGCGAGCTTGACCGCGAGGATCGGAATCAGCGCAAAGCCAAGCGCGAAGTGCACCGGGCGGAGCGGGGTGAACGCCAGCCCACTGAGATACAGCAGCACCAGCGCGAACATGATGATCAGCCCGGCGTGCGAGGTGAGAATCAGGTTTCCCATGACCTGCGGGCGGGGCGTCGGATTGGGTCCGTCCTCGAGGACGTCGAGCGCATGACCGAGGCCACCACGCCGGGTCGCGGCTCGGTCAGCCGCATCGTCGCCGGGAGTTTGCGAAGCGGTCCCCACAACCAGACTGTACCGATACCGGCATGTCGAACCCTCCGCGGTGGCCGGCGCGGCGGCTATGCGGCGATTTGCAGCGCTTCGTCGATGAATGCGAGCAGCCGGCCCTTCGACAGGAAGCCGATCGTCTGACGCACCGGCGTGCCGTTGACGAAGAGCAGCAGCGTCGGCAGGGACATCACGCGGTATGTCCCCTGGATCACTGGATTGGCGTCGACGTCGACAGTGCGCACCTGCAGGTGGGCGGAGCGCTCGTGAGCGACCTCGTCAAGGATGGGCGCGAGCATCCGGCACGGTGGGCACCATGCGGCGCCGAACTCGACCAGCACCGGAGTCTCGGATGCGAGCACGTCTGTGTCAAAGGTTGCGTCATCGACGGTCTTGACCATGGGGATTCTCCTGATCACTGGCGGGTGGTCACCGCCTTGTAGGCGGCGCAATTCGAGAAGGTGTGCGTTGCGGTTCGCGTGCGTGGTCGCCGCCCGCGGGCCGGTGGTGGCGGATCGTGATCCTCAGCGGCGTACCGGTCCCACACCGACTGGCGCGACATGCCGAGGAGGCCGGCGATGTCCTGCCAGCTCATGCCCTCGGCGCGAGCCGCGAGGACGGTGGACGCGCGACGGGATCCGAGCAGCACGGCAACGGAGCGAAGGGCCACGAGCCGGTCCTCGGTGCCGAGGGCGTTGAGCACCTGGAGCACGGCCGCAACGGCCGCATCGGCATTCGGCGTCGACGTCGAGTAGGTCATATGTCAACTATACATGACATAGACCGGACCTCAGGCGGGGTGCGGGCCTCGGCCCCCGATGCGGCGTGGGAACCTGGCGCCACGCGTGACCGCGACGCCCGCGAGACAGAGGATGCCGCCGGCGAGCGCAAGGAGTGGCGGGACGTCACCGAGGATCAGCCACCCCATGAGGACGGCGAGCGGGGGAACGAGGTACCCCATCGCGCCCATCCGTCCGCCACTGGTTCGCGCCAGGGCGTATGCCCAGAAGCTGAAGCCGACCGAGGTCGGAAACAGGCCAAGGTAGATCGCCCACGCGTCGGCGCCGGCATTCGATGCGCCCAGGTCATGCACGAGTTGGGGCGCGAACGGCAGGCACACGACGGCGCCGACGGTGCACGCGAGCCACGTCACCGTGAGTGCAGAGTTGCGCCGCAACAGGGGCTTCTCAGCGGTCACGCCGCCCGCGTACGCTGCCGCGGCGACAATGCAGAGGATCGCTCCGAGCCCGGCCTGCAGTCCGTGGTTCGAGGTGGCGAATCCGATGATCGCCGCACCGCCAAACCCTATCGTGCACCCGAGGACGAGACGCCGCGGGAAGCCCTCGCCGAGGAGGAGTCCGCTGAGGATGGCGACGAAAACGGGGCCGATGTTCACGAGCATCGCCGCCGTGCCGGCGTCGACCATCCGCTCCGCCTGGTTGAGGACGAGGTTGTAGGCGCCGAACCAGAGCACACCGCAGACGAGCAGGCCCGGAAGGTCGGCGCGGCGCGGCAGCGGCTGCCTGCGTACGAGGGTGAGCGTCCCGAGGGCAACGCTGCCGACGGCGAGGCGTCCGAGGGCGAGTGAGCCCGGCGAGAGCACACGGCCGGCCGCCCGGATCCCGACAAACGCCGACGCCCAGAGGATGACCGTGGCCAGCGCCGCGGCGAGCGCAAGCCGGCGCTCCGACTGCGGAATCACCTGGACGGTCGGGTCGGCAACCACGGGGCAAGCCTATCCCGCAAGCAGTTCGGCGGCGACCCGCCGAAGCGCCCGGTGGTGGTGGGGGAGTGACCCAGTTGAAGCGTCCGACGGCGCCCTACAGCGACGTGACCAGCAATGCGAGGACGGCGAGACTCATCACACCGGTGGTGATCCAGAGCAGCGTGTTGCTGAGCGCGCCACTGGTCTGCTCCTCCATGACCGTACGATCGCGACCCAGCAGGGCGATGAGAGCGAGCATCGGCGGCGCGACGATCCCGTTGATGATCGCCGTGATCACCAGCGCCTTGATCGGGTCGATGCCAAGGAGGCTGATCACGAGTCCTCCCGCGAGCGCGAATGTCAGGACGGCGTAGAACGCCGGCCGCGACCGAGCCTTGTCGGCAAGCGTGCCCTTCATGCCGAAGAACTCCTTGACTGCGTAGGTCGCCGATCCGCTGAGGATCGGTATCGCGAGCAGCCCGGTGCCGATGATCCCGACGGAGAAGAGGATGAACGCGAACGGTCCGGCAACCGGTTGCAATGCCTGCGCGGCCTGCGCGGCGGTTGCGACGTTCGTGTGGCCGGAAGCGTGGAGCACAGCCGCGCCGGTGAGGATGATCGAGTACATCACGAGTTGGGAGAACCCCATGCCGACGAGCACGTCGACGCGCGCATCGTGCATCTCCTGGCGGCTCACGCCATGGCGGGCCCCCTCGGAGACGAGTCCACGCGCGAGCATCTCGTCAACCTCAGAACTCGCCTGCCAGAAGAAGAGGTATGGCGAGATCGTGGTGCCAAGGATTGCGACAATGATGCCGATAAAGTCGGCATTGAGTTGAATGTGCGGGATGAACGTGGATTCGATCGTCGTGAGCAACGGCGGGTGCGACACGATCACCGTTGCCACGTAGGCGAAGAGCGCAAGCGTCAGGAACTTGAAGAGTCGAAAGATCACCTTGTACGAGAGCTCGAACTGGAGCACGAGGATGACCACGGCGATCGGGGGAAGGAACCACGCGGGATTCACCTGGCCGCGCGTGAGCAGCGATCCGGCGGCCGCCACCGCGCCGAGGTCGGCGCCGACATTGATCATGTTGGCGAGGAACAGCGCGACGATACAGGCACCCACCAGCCATGTCGGGAATTTTCTTCTCAGTGAAACCCCGAGCCCGACTCCCGTCTGCAAAGCGATTCGCGCGCACGCCTCCTGAACGGCGAGCATCAGTGGGAAGGTGAAGATCGCCGTCCAGAGAACCCCGTAGCCGAACTGGCTTCCCGCCTGACTGTATGTGCCGATGCCGCTTGGGTCGTCATCACTTGCGCCGGTGATCAGCCCTGGACCGAGAACCTTCAGGACACCGAGCGCGCCGTTGATCGGGCCGCCCTGGGTGTCCTGTCGCGATGCGGGGCGACGTGCGCGCCGGCTCGAGTCGCGTCGCGGCGGCTGCTTCACCGAGTCTGGCATCGCTTCGGAATCGACTGCCTCAGCTTCTGCGTGCGCCAGACGCATGCTCGGCGGCAGCGTCGATTGCGTGACCGAGCACGATCAGGGAGTGCGCCTGCAGTGAGATCTCGTCGCCCTCATGATGGGTGCTCGACCCTCGGTGGCCCTCGGGGTCATCCGTGTCGATGACCATCCTCCAGCCACCCTTCCAGCCTGACGGCATGGTCCACGTGATCGGCACGTCGCCGCTGTGGAGCAGGACCATCAGCGAGTCACCTGCGATGCGATGACCCCGCGGATCGCGATCCGGAATCGCGTCGCCGTTGAGGATCATGCCGACGGAACGCTCGCCATCGTTGTCCCAGTCCCCGTCGGTGAATTCCTTTCCGTTGGGCAGGAACCAGACGATGTCCTTGCGCCCCGAGCGTCTCGTCGCCTCGCCTGAGAAGAAACGCTTTCGGCGCAGCACGGGTTGCTCGCGTCGCAGCGCCACGACGCGCTGCACGAACCGCAGCATCACCGAGTCCACCGCTGTCCAGTCGAGCCACGACAACTCGTTGTCCTGACAGTACGCGTTGTTGTTGCCCTGCTGGGTACGGCCGATCTCGTCGCCGCCGCAGATCATCGGGCATCCTTGCGAGAGCAGGACTGTCGCGATCAGGTTGCGGCGCTGACGGTCGCGCAATGCGCGCACGCCGTCGTCATCCGTCTCGCCCTCGGCGCCGCAATTCCATGAGCGATTGTCATTGGCGCCGTCGTCGTTGCCTTCGCCGTTGGCCGCATTGTGTTTCTCGTTGTAGGACACGAGGTCGCGGAGCGTGAAGCCGTCGTGCGCGGTGACGAAGTTGATGCTGGCCCAGGGCTGGCGACCGTCCCATTCGTAGAGGCTGCTGGATCCGGTCAGGCAGTTCGCGATGTCACGCACACCACCGGCCTCGCCGCGCCAGAAATCGCGGACGGTGTCACGGTAGGCGCCGTTCCACTCTGCCCAGCGCACCGGAAAGTTGCCCACGTGATAGCCGCCTTCACCAACGTCCCAGGGCTCGGCCACGAGCTTGACCCGGGAGAGGACCGGGTCCTGATGGATGATGTCGAAGAATGCGGAGAGCCGGTCGACATCGTAGAACTGACGGGCGAGGGCGGCCGCCAGGTCGAACCGGAACCCGTCGACGTGCATCTCGGTCACCCAGTACCGAAGGCTATCGGTGATCAGTTGCAGGGTGATCGGGCTGCTGACGTTGAGGCTGTTGCCGGTCCCCGTGACGTCGAAGTAGAAGCGCGGCTCGTCCTCGACGAGCCGGTAGTAGGAGGGATTGTCGATGCCGCGAAAACTCACCGTCGGGCCGAGGTGGTTTCCTTCTCCGGTGTGGTTGTAGACGACATCCAGGATCACTTCGAGGCCGGCGGCGTGGAGCGCCCGCACCATCGCCTTGAATTCGCGGACCTGGTCGCCAGTGCCACCCCCTGCCGAGTAGCGACTCTCCGGCGAGAAATATCCGATCGAGTCGTAGCCCCAGTAGTTGACGAGGCCCCGATCGATGAGGTGGCCGGCGTCGATGAAGTGGTGCACCGGCATGAGCTCGACGGCCGTGACCCCGAGTTGCTGCAGGTACTCGAGGGAGCTCGGGTGCGCGAGGCCTGCATACGTCCCGCGCAGATCCTCCGGGATGTCCGGATGACGCATCGTGAACCCCTTGACGTGCAGCTCGTAAATGACGGTGTCGGCCCACGCGGTGTCCGGCCGGCGGTCGTCACCCCACGGAAAGCTCTTGTCGACGACGACACTCTTCGGCATGGCGTCGCTCGAATCGATATCGCTGGCATCGAGATCATCGCCGTCGAACGAGTATCCGAAGAGCGCAGGCCCCTGCTGGAAACGACCCGCAATCGCCAGCGCGTATGGGTCGAGCAGCAGCTTCCGCGGGTTGTGCCGAAGTCCGTGCACCGGGTCGTACGGCCCGTGGACGCGAAGCCCGTATCGTTGTCCCGGACCGACCTGGTCGATGTACCCGTGCCATACCAGATCGGTGCGTTCCTGGAGCTCGTAGACGGCTGTCTCGACTCCGTCATCGTTGAGCAGCACGACGTCCACACCGTCTGCCGATGCCGAGTACACGGCAAAGTTCGTGCCCTCTCCGTCCCACGTCGCACCGAGCGGCGCCTCGCTCCCAGGCCACGCCGCCTGGCGCTGGCTCGACCGGCTTCCCGGGCGACGACTAGCGGTGGTCATTGCGGCGCACGGATGGCGTCGCGCACGAAATTGATAGGATCGTGTCCACATATGTTGATAGCAGCGCTGATGCTACACGAACTGATCGCGCTCAGGCGACGACGGTGAGGACCGATCCTCGCGCCACCTACCGGGTGCAGCTGCGCGAGGAGTTCGACTTCGACGCCGCGTCGGCCATCGTCCCGTACCTCGCGGAACTGGGGATTTCGCACGTGTACTGCTCACCCTATATGGAGGCGGCACAAGGCAGTTCCCACGGGTATGACGTCGTCGACCCAACCCGTGTCAGCGACGACCTCGGTGGTGAGAGCGGCCTGCACCGCCTGGATGCAGCGCTCCAGAGCGTCGGGATGGGCCAGCTCCTCGACAGCGTTCCGAACCACATGTGCATCACCGACCACCGGAACCGGTGGTGGTGGAGCGTGCTGCGCGACGGGCGGGAGAGTCCCTGTGCGCGTTTCTTCGACATCGACTGGGACGCACCGGGACTCCACGGGCGCGTGCTGCTCCCGGTCCTCGGCGCTCCGCGGCCGGCGTTGCTTGCCGAGGGCAGGCTGCGGGTCGAGCGCGGAGCCCATGACGAGCTGGAGCTGCGCTACGAAAGCAGTGCGTTCCCGCTTGCCGCCGGGACCGCGTCCGAGCCCGGGCCGGTGTCTTCTGCGACGCTCGACGCGCAGCACTATGTCCTCGAGTATTCGGCGACGGGATCCAGCCGTCTGAACTACCGGCGGTTCTTCGACGTCTCGTCTCTGGCGGGCGTCTGCGTGGAGGACTCATCGGTCTTCGACGCCGTTCTCAGTCGCGCTCTCGCGCTGGTCGAGGCTGGCATCGTTGACGGCCTCCGCATCGATCACATCGATGGCCTGCGTGACCCGGCGGCGTTCGCGGACCGGCTGCGATCGGCTGTTCCGGGCGCCTGGCTCATCGCCGAGAAGATTCTCGCGACCGGAGAGCGACTGCCGTATGGGTGGCCGATCGACGGCACCACCGGATACGAGTTCGGGGCGCTGATGACCGCACTCATGGTTCGACCCGACGGCCTTGCGGAGCTCGACGACTGCTACGCGGATTTCAGCGGTGACCGCGATGACTTCCAGGCGCACTCGCAGCGAGCCCGCCGCGAGATCCAGGAAACGGTGCTCAGCGCCGAGCTCGCGAGACTCAGCCGCGTCGCCGCGACCGCAGGCATCGACGACGCCCGCGTGGAGCTTGTCGAGCTCATCGCCGGCATGCCTCGCTACCGGATCTACCCGCGGGCCGGCGCGCCGCTCTCGCCTGACGACGAGCGTGCGATCGGCGTCGCGGCAGCGCGAGCGAGGGACTCCGGACGGTGCGACGAGGGCCGCCTCGCGGCGATCCTCTCCGTCCTTCATGGCGACGGGGACGCGAGCGCCGAACGGCGCGAGTTGCGCGCGCGGTTTCAGCAGGTCGCCGGAGCCGTGATGGCAAAGGGGGTCGAGGACACCACGTTCTATCGGTACGTCAGGCTCGTCGCGCTCAACGAAGTGGGATCCGACCCGGATGCGACGTGCACCCTCGACGATTTTCATGCCACGTGTGTCATCAACTCGCAGGAGCACCCGATGACGCTGCTCGCCACCACAACGCACGACACCAAACGAGCCGAGGATGCGCGCCTTCGCATCGCCATGCTGTCGGAGATCCCCCGGCGCTGGCGCGATGCGCTCACGGTCCTGCAGTCGGTGGCGGCGCGCCATCGCGGCGACCATGTGCCTTCACGCCAGGCGGAATATCTCTTCTATCAGACGCTCATCGGCGCGTACCCGCTGGAGGCAGATCGTGCCTGGGCCTACATGCTCAAGGCATCGCGCGAGGCGAAGGTCGAGACCAGCTGGATCGAACCGAATCAGGGCTACGAGGCATCCCTCGAGCGCTTCGTTCGGGCAATGATCGATGACCCCGACGTGTGCAGTGAGATCAGAGCGGTGATCGAGTGCATGACGCCGGAGTGGCAGATGCTCTCGCTCTCGCAGACCCTGATCAAGCTGACCGCACCCGGCATACCCGATATCTACCAGGGATCCGAGCTCTGGGATCTCAGGCTTGTCGATCCGGACAATCGCACCCCCGTCGACTATGAGGTTCGCCGCCAGATGCTCCGGGATGTCGTGACGCCGAAGGGCGGCGGGTTCATGTCCCGGCTCGACGACGGCGCTCCGAAGCTACGTCTGATCGCTGGAGCACTCGCGATGCGCGCTCGTCATGCGGACGCATTCGGCAGAGATTCCGGGTATCAGCGACTGCCGGCGACGGGCGCGCGCCGCGATCACGCGATCTGCTTTTCGCGGACGCGCGCGGATGCGCAGCCGGTCACCGTGACGATCGCTGTGCGCTGGCCGATCCTGCTGCGCTCCGGTTGGCACGACACTGCGGTGCAGCTCCCCGAGGGGCGCTGGCGCGACGCGTTCTCCGGCGACGAATTCGATGGCGGGGAGCAGCGCCTCGACACGCTCCTCGTCGAGTTGCCCGTGGCGCTGCTGGAGCGCACATGACCACTCGCCGAATCAGCGTGTGGGCACCCGACGCGAAGCAGGTCGACCTCATGCTCGGTGAGAACCGCACTCCGATGGAGGAGAGCGGCGGAGGTTGGTTCGCGTGCAACCTGGTGCTCGCCGCCGAGGACGACTACGCGTTCAGCGTCGATGGCGGCGAGCCGATGCCGGATCCGCGTTCGCGATGGCAGCCGGCCGGTGTCCACGGTCAGTCGCGGCTCGTCGAGCATCCGCGCCGGCGCGGCCTTGACGACTGGCGGGGATTCCCATTGCGCGACGCGGTCATCTATGAGCTCCACACCGGCACGTTCAGCCCAGAGGGGACGTTCGATGGCGCGATCGCCCACCTCGATCATCTCGTCGATCTGGGCATCGATGCGATCGAGATCATGCCGGTCGCGGAATTCCCCGGCCGGCGGGGCTGGGGCTATGACGGGGTCGATCTCTTCGCTGCGCACAGCGCCTACGGTGGGCCGGCCGGCCTGCACCGACTCGTCGACGCGTGCCACGGTCGCGGTATCGCGGTGATCCTCGACGTCGTCTACAACCACGTCGGCCCGGAAGGCGACTACCTCGGCTCATTCGGTCCGTACTTCACCAACCGCTACGAAACCCCGTGGGGCAGCGCGTTCAACTACGACGGCGAGCATTCGGATGAGGTCCGGCGATTCGTGCTCGACAACGTGGAGATGTGGGTGCGCGACTATTCCATCGACGGTCTCCGCCTCGATGCCGTGCACGCCATCATCGACACCTCCCCGCTGCACATCCTCGAGGCGATCACCGCGCGGGTCGGCGAGCTTGCGGCAGAACTCGGTCGCGACGTGTGGGTCATCGCGGAGAGCGACAGCAATGACCCGCGGCTCGTGCGGGATCAGGAATTCGGCGGATACGGGTTGAGTGCGCAGTGGAATGACGACTTCCATCACGCGTTGCACTCGGTGCTCACCGGTGAGCAGCACGGGTACTACGAGGACTTCGGCAGCCCGGATGAGGTCAGCACCGCGCTCCTGCAGACCTTCGTCTACGCCGGTCAGTACTCGCGCCATCGCAAACGCACCGTCGGTCGGTACGCGGGCGACCTCCCCCAATCCCGTTTCGTCGTCTGCTCGCAGAACCACGATCAGATCGGCAATCGCGCTGCCGGCGAGCGTCTCTGCCACCTCGTGAGCGACGGCCGGGCTCGCGTGGCCGCCGCATTGACGCTCCTCTCACCCATGATTCCCATGCTGTTCCAGGGAGAGGAATGGGCGGCGAGCACACCGTTTCAGTACTTTACCGAACTTGGCGACGCGCATCTCCGCAAGGCGGTCACCAACGGCCGGCGTCGCGAATTTCGAGCGTTCGGCTGGCCGGCCGACGCCGTCCCCGACCCGCAGTCGCCGGCGACCTTCGAACGTTCGATACTCAAATGGGAAGAAGCGCACGAGGGAAGCCACGAGCGCATGCTCGATTGGTACCGACAGCTGATCACGATCCGTCGGGGTCGCCGTTCCGCAGCGGACGCCGAGACCGCACCGACCAACGCGTGGTACGACAGCGCGCGAAACCTGCTCCTGTATTCGCACAAGGATCTGCTGGTGTGTTGCAACCTCGGGGAGGTGACGATCCCCGTGCCAGAGGCCACGGGCCGGATCCCGCTGCTCGCATCGGACGATGCCGTGCGCACGGATGCAACACCCACCCTTAACCCCGACGCGGTTGCCATCTGGGGCGATGCGCGAGCATCTGCCCCGGGACGCGGCGTGTAGCCCTACTGCTCGATGCGGTCGGAGCGGTCCCGGAAACGTGCCACGGCGTCGGAGATGGTTTCCTCGAGGTAACGGTAGAAGAGCCGGCGCTGGGAGATATCGATTGCGGCTTCGACGTCCTGACCCTCTCTGCGTCGGGCGATCCACGGTGGGACGCCGTCAGCGACCGTCTCGGTGCCAACCCGTACGTGGACGAGTGAGTCGTTGTCCTCGGCCACGTGCAGGGTCACATTGAGAATCGGTCCGGTGTGCTCGACGAGGCGCCAGCTGCGCTCCCAGCGCGTGTTGCGCTGAAAGTCGCGGGTCCGTCGCGCCGCCTCGTCAGCGATCACGCTCTCGCCGGGACGAGCGGCTCGCGCCAGCAGCGTCCGGATGTCTCTGTCGATATCGCGACCGATCCAATCCACGAGCGACGGTGCACGGTCGTCGACGTCCGGGCGCCCGCTCTGATCGTGGGCGAGCTCACCGATCGCCTGCACGGTTCCGGCATGTCTCCGGCAGTAGATGACGCCACCGAGCGAAATGCTGTGCGCGGGACAGATGGTGGCTGAGCACGAGCGCTCGCGACGGTCGCAATATGCGCAGAGCTGCGCCGTCTGGTTGGTGCAACCTCGCATGGTGCAGGCGACCCCAGCCACTGCATTCGGCGGCGGTGCGGGATGCTCGCGACGCCGGAACAATGCCGTCGCGGGGAGCGCTCCGAGTCGTCGAAGTGCGCCCGAGTCCTTGCGGGGGGTCTCCACAGTCAGCACGGCACGTCTCCTCCAAGTCCCACTCTCTTGCGCGGCCACCCTCGCTCGCGCCAATGCCGTAATCAGACCCCATGAACGGCGCCGGCGTGCTCGTATGCGACGGTTTGCGATGCAGCGTTTACACGCGGTGACCTGGGGCAACCGCGCCCCCAGGCGTTATGCGGGTTCGGTGCCTCCCAACGCCTCCAGCGAGGAGGTATGCGGTGTCCTCGTGGCCTGCCGCCCGGCGCGTGCTGATCGTTGGCGTCCACGCGGCAAACGCAGCGTGAAGGTGCTCCCTGCACCGGGCCGCGATGTGACTTCGATATCCCCACCCTGCGCTTGCGCAAGGCCACGCGAGAGGTGCAGGCCGAGGCCCGTCCCCTGAATACCCGCGGCGACAGCGTTCGGGAGCCGGCCGAAGGGTTGAAACAACCTGGGCAGGTCTGCTTCGGCGATCCCGTCACCGTGATCGGTCACGTCGACCGCTGCCCAGCCTGGCTCCACGCGCACAACCACGATGACGTCGCCGCCGGCAGGCGAGTACTTCAGTGCGTTCGACACGAGATTGCCCAGGATCGTCTCGACCTGCTCCGGATCGGCACGGACGCGAACCCGGCCGGCCGATTGCACGGTGACCGTACGCGCCGCTCGGCCGGCACCGTGGGTGCGCGCCGACGCGGCGACAGCCCGTGCCAGCGCGTCGAGGCTCATCTCCTTGGTGTTCTGACCCCGGGCGCGGATCTCCATGCGGCTGGTCGTCAGCATCCCGTCGACGAGCGCGCTCATGTGTCGCATGCGCGCGGACATCAGCGGCACAGCCTTGGCTGCCGGTGCCGGCAGGTCGCCGAGCGAGCCCTCCTCGAGCATCGAGAGATACCCGCTCACCAAAGTGATCGGTCCTCGCAGCTCATGCGAAGCCAGTTGGAGGAATTCCGACTTCTGCTGCTCCAGCTCCGCCATCCGCCCCGCGTGCGCCTCGAGCCGGTCGACGAGGCGAGCATTGCGCAGCGCGAGGACAGCAAGCAGGCCGACCTGCTGCAGGCCTTCGAGCTCGAGCGGCACGAAGGGACGGTCGCTGCGCCGGCTCAGGATCAGGACCGCTCCAACGGTTTCGCCAACCGCGAGCGGCACGATCGCGGTGTGGCGGATCGCCAGCAACGACGGTGCGAGATCGGGATCATAGCCGCCACCCTCCGAGAGGCTGCCACCGAGGACGATCGCGCCGGTGGTGACGGCCTGCTCGAGGAGCGGCTGCCGGGTCAGGGCGCTCATCGGGTACTCGTGACCCACAAACTCGGGCGGTCCACCGGGCTCGTAGCTCGCCTCGACCCGAAGCACGTCCTGATCGAGGCTCGTCAGGGTGCAGCGGTCGACCTGCACGTTTTCGGCAGCAAAGCGCACGAGGCGCTCCATGATCTCGTGCGGATCGCCGCGGGACACCAGATCCACCTCGATCGACCCTGCGAAATTGGTCGGCTCCGGCGGGTCCCGGTCAGAGACGAACGTGCTCGATGTCAATCCCGGCAAGCTCCGGCGGGCGAGGGATGCCGTGTGCATCCAGGAGTTGAAGGCACTTGATGACGTATCTCGCTCCGGCGATGTTCAGGCCGGACCGGCGCGTCAGCCGCTGAATCGCGCTCAGGGTGAGGATGTCGCGCTGCGAGTACCGGCGCCGATTCGTCGCCGTTCGCTCCGGGACGCCGAGTCCCAGGGCCTCGTACATCATCAGCGTGCGTGGATGGCTGGCGAGTATCTCTGCTGCGACGCTGATGGTGTACAGCGGCTTGTCGAGGTCGAGCAGTCGCTCCGAGGCCGGAACGCTCGCCTCAGCAGGCATACGACTGACCGGACACTGGCACTATGACGGCGATTCTATCTGCCCGCCGTCGAGGCGCCCGGCGCCGGACGTCCCCGGCCGATCGCGTCAGACGAGGCTCGCGCTGGTCACGGGCCGCTGCCGGAAGAACTGCACACGGCAACGATCGCAGCGGAAGACGAGACGCAATCCCAGGCGTCCGAGCACGTTGGTGATCCGTGAACTGCATTGCGGGCACGTTGCGGCCTCCTCCAGGTACGGGCCGATCACCGGTTTGACATCGAGATGTATCGGCTTGTATTTGCGAGCCATCAGGTACCTCCAGGTTTCGTCGCTGCTGCCCCCCATCCCTGCCGGGTCGAACGATCGAACGCTCAAACGCCCAAGGAATATCCTATCACAAAACGTGATAGTGGGGCTATTCGCAATCATGTGAGCGCAATGCGGCTGGTGACCGGCGCGGTCCGTTTGTTACCGTACCGATCGCGTGGTTGGCACTCGCCGAGGGAGCGCAGGCTTCAGCGGCCACGAAGGAGCGAGCTGTGGAGGATGACGTCAAAGTCCTGCTGATTGAGGACGACGTCGCCGCTGCGGAGATGTACCGCCTGCGTCTCGTCGCCGACGGCTACACGGTCATCATCGGGCACGACGGGCACGAGGGGCTGCGCCTCGCTGCGGAAGAGGCCCCGGACTTCATCTATCTCGATCTGCGCATGCCGGGCCTCGATGGGTTTGAGGTGCTCGAGCGGCTTCGGGCCGAGCCGGCCACCATGCACACCCCGGTGATCATCCTCAGCAACTACGGCGAGCCCGAGTTGCGCGAGCGGGGCTTGCGACTCGGAGCCCTCGAGTTCCTGGTCAAAGCGGATACCACCCCCGCGCATCTCTCCCAGACCGTCGAACGGGCCGTCAGCCCGCGCTCGCTTCCCTCAGCCTGAGGTCGCCGGCTCATCGCCCGCTCCGACACGGGACCCGCCGCTGATGACCTTGCGCTGATCGACGGCGCCACCGGCAGGTTCCTGCTCGAGGCGGTGCAACTCACCGCCCAACTGTCATCCGGAGCAGGCGCGGCTCGCGACGTCAGGGTACTGCTCCTCCGCGACGATCTCCTGATCTGCGTGGCGGCGTCCGGAGCGCTCGATCCCGCAGTGCCAGCGGCGTGTCGCGTTGCAGATCGTCCGAGCTTCGAGCAGGCGATCACGTCCGGCGAGATCACCGGCGGTCCGGAGATCGTGGTACCGGTTCAGGCCGACGGTGTCGTGGTCGGACTGCTCGTGCTCGGCGGCGGGGACGCTCTCGGGGAGGACGAGCGCGACACGTGGCTCAGGCTCGCCGGTCTCCTGGGCTTCGGGATCAGCCGGGCCGCGATCGTGGACGACCTCCAGCAGGAGGCCGAGCGGAGCCGGGGGCTCGAACGTCTCAAAGGCGAGTTCCTGAACATCGCCGCCCATGAGTTGCGCAGCCCGCTGGGGATCATCCGGGGCTACGCATCGATGCTCAGCGAGGGAACGCTTCCGGAGACGGATCGCGGCACGGCGCTGGCGCGCATCGCCGAGAAGGCAGAGGAGATGGCACGTCTGATCTCCGACATGCTCGAGACCGCACGTCTCGAAACCATCGGCCTCGAACTCGAGCTCGAGCCGGTGGAGCTCCTTGGTGTCATCGATGCGGCACTGGCGGAGATGCGCCCGCTGCTCGGGGTCGACCATCGATTCCCGCCCGTCGAGCGGAGCGGGGCGATCGCGGTGGTCGCCGACCGGAAACGCCTCACGACCATGCTCACCAACCTGCTCGACAACGCCATCAAATACTCGCCGGGCGGCGGCGACATCGAGGTCGACTGCGAGCGCGACGGCCGGGTGGCACGGGTGCAGGTGCGCGACCACGGGATCGGCATCAACGCCGAGCAGGCCCACATGCTCTTCACACGATTCGGTCGCCTGGTGACGCCGGAGACCAGCCACATCCGTGGCACCGGCCTCGGGCTCTATCTCGCCCGCGAAACCGCGCGCCTGCACGGCGGCGACATCCACGTGACCTCGACCCTCGGTGGCGGAACCACGTTCACGGTGGTCCTTCCGCTCGCCTGATCCGTCAGGAGCCCTCGGGGGGCGAGTTCTCCTCCACGTACTCCTCGGGGTCCTTGGCCTCGATGCTGATGCCACGTGCGCCGGCGTGCTCGGTCTCGAAGGCCGTGAACGCGCCGGCCAGCTGCGCCTGCTCTCCGGAGGACGCGGCATCGTCGAACTCCATGAGCGGGCCCTTTTCCTCCTCGTCCATGTGCTCGGTGTTGGCGTCGTCGGTGGCTCTGACGGCGTCCCACCAGGCGTCGTCGCCGACGGCGTGCGCTCCGGCGTCGCGGATGCCGTCGCGAATCTCGTTGTGATCCTTGATCGCATCCTTGGTGTCGTCAACGGCGCCGGAGTCGTCCTTGAGGAGCCGCGGATAGAAGAGCGTCTCCTCGGCCGCCGCATGCACCTCGAGGCGAGCCGAGAGCACCGTCCAGATCGACGTGAGCAACGCAGCGTCGTCGCGCGCGGCGTTGAGCGCCGCGAACTGGCTCCGGAACCAGATGTGGTCCATGCGGATGACGTCGGTGACGCGGTTGGACTGCATGATAGCAACAATATCAGATAGAGAAACATAAGGAGGTACAAGTGATGCAGACTGGAGCCATGAACATTCCGATGATGCCAGTGCTGCCGCCGCCGCCCGAGCCCGATCCGGAGCCGGAGATCAAGGAGCCCGATCCGGAGGAGCCGGAAATCCAGGATCCAGATCGGTCTGCGGAGACCGACGCTCCCGAGACACGCCCGGACGATCGTTAGGTTCGCTCGCCTCCCTCGGGAGCGGTCAAGCGCGCCTCATTCGGAGACGGCTAGAGCGACCCCAGTCGTGGCCTGATGCCACCGGGGACGGTGCCGGCATTGCGCGCCGGGACCGCGTCGATGTGGGCGGACTGCCACTTTCCGGGGGCGAAGATGCCGATGGTGGTCCCGCCGATCGAGTCCCGGATGATCAGATGACCGTCCACGACCTCGATGTACCGGCCGGTCTGGTACTGGTGCTTGTCACCGCCGGGGTCGACCACGATGACCATTCGCAGGGTTGCTCCAAGAATGCAAGGCCGTATGAACGCGCGCGCGTTCCGGCCGGAACATAGCACCCGAAAATCGCTCGGAGCCCCTGCGCACCCGATCGTCGCCTAGATGTTGAGGTTCTTTCGCAGAAAGGCCAGCATCTTCGGCAGCGCGTCCAGCCGGTTGACGCGTTTCGCCAGCCCGTGGCCTTCGTCCTCGTAGATGAGGAGCTCGCTCTGGATGCCCCGGGCCACAAGCGAGGCATGGAGCTGGCGCGCTTCGCCGACGGGGACGCGGGGATCGTTTGCGCCGTGGATCAGCATCAGCGGCGCGCGTATATCGTCGACATGCGTCATGGGCGACGCCTCGATCAGGAAGTCGCGATCGGTATCCAGGAAGCCGTACTCGACCTCGCGCACCCGGCGCCGGTAGGGTGAGGTGTTCTCGAGGAACGTGACGAGGCTGCTGATCCCCACAATCGCGATCCCCGCGGCCCAGAGGTCGGGGTGGAAGGCCAGTGCCGCCAGCGTCATGTAGCCGCCGTACGAGCCGCCGATCACAGCGACCCTTGTGGCGTCCACCCCCCGTTCGGCGAGGGAAGCGTGCACGGCCGCGAGGTCGCGCACCGAGTTGAGACGCAACCGGCGATCGTCGAGGGAGACGAAGCGACGTCCCCATCCTGCCGACCCGCGAACGTTCGGCGCCGCCACCGCGATGCCTTCGGAGACCAGTCGAATGATGAAGGGATCGTAGCGAGGTGCAAAGCGTGCCTCTGGTCCGCCGTGGACGTCCACCACGACCGGCGGGTTCTCGACGGCCGGCTTGTAGAGAAAATAGGTGATCTCCTCGCCGTCGAAGGACGCGATGGTCTGCAGCTCTGGCGTGACCAATTCCGGAGGCACCACCTGGTCAAGGGGCAGCAGCGGCGCCGGTCCAGCTGCACCGCCGACGTCGAGACGGAGCGGATGCAACGGCGTTGCCGTGGTCGTGTAGGTCAGCAACGCCTTCGAGCCGTCTGAGGACAGGTACGGTCGTGCGATCAATGGGAGACCGAAACCGGTCCCGGCCTCGGCAAGGTGTATGTCCCGGACGTGCGCGAGGCTCGCGCCGTCGCGCACCTGTAGCCGGGTGATCGCGTTCTCGGCGTGAACGATCAGTGCACTGCGCCCGTCCCTGCTCAGGATCGCCTCGCTGTCCCAGGTCGTTTCGAGCACGTACCGCCAGTCGGCGGTTTCGATGTCATACCGGGCGATGGATGCGACATCCTGTCCCGAGTCGGTGCTGAAGAGGAACGCGGACGAGTCCGGATACCAGGTCGGAGCGATCGAGGTCCCCGGCCCCGTACGCGTCACGACCATACGGGCCTCGGCCGTCTGGACATCGACGAGCAGGAGATCGTTGCTGAGCGCGAATGCTTCGTCGAGGCGTGCGACGGCGAGCCAGCGTCCGTCGGGGGAGAAGCACTCGACGCGGTTCCATCCGCCCTCGAGCACGCTGCGGATCCTGCCGTCGTCACGGTTGAGCACGTACACGTCGATGTCGACGCCGTTTCGCTTCGTCGACGTGAATGAGATGAGCGTCCCGTCGCGGCTGACGTCACCGAGATCGTGCTTGATGTTGTCCTCGACGATCAGCGCCCGCGGTTCGCCACCGCTCAGGTCCACCAGCCAGAGCTGATAGTTCTCGTTACCGCCGCGATCGACGGCAATAACGATGTCGTTGGTGCCAGGAATGTAGCGCGCCGCGGAAACGGGTTCGGCGAGAAACGTCAACTGGGCGAGTTCACCGCCTCCGGCGGGAAGCCGGTACACCTGCAGGCTGCCGGTGTCATCGCACCTGACGAGGAGCTCCTCGCCGTCCGCGGCGACGTCGGCGATGACCGCGGTGCGGGCTGCCAGGAGCCGCGTCAGGAGTTCGTCGGCCACGACGCCATCTTCCCACGAGCCTCGCATCGGCGCGAGCGACGTGAGCCGAATCCGTGTGCAGTCCCGAGTCAGCCGCTCCAGGCAGCAGCGCCGCCGTAGTCGCCCTGGATCATCGACTCGAGCTGCCCGATCAGCGCGCCGCTGCGGATGACGACGCCGAGCTCCCGGTTGTACAGCAGCGACTCCGTGGAGAAGTTCTGTGACCCGGCGAACGCTTCCTGGTCGCTCGATCCCGGGTCGCGGACGAGCACCTTGGCGTGAATGTAGAGCGCGGCGTCGGGGGAGTACACCCGAAGATGCACGCCGGCATCGGTGAGCTCGCTGAACGCCGAGTCCCAGCTGCTCGAGTTGGTCATGCAGATCTCGACGTTGACGCCTCGCCGCGCAGCCGCGATCAGCGCGTCGGTGATGTCCGCGCTGTCCATCTCCTCGTTCTCGATGGCGAGGGACCGCGTCGCCCCGTCGATCAACCCGAGCAGGCTGGTCAGCGACGTGGTCGGCGACCAGACGAGATCGGCGCCGGAGGGCGGCGTGATCGCTGTGCCGTCGTAGTCGGCGTTGAACGTTGCCTGAATTGCCGCGATGTCAGCCGGCGTGCGATCGACCACGGCGACGTCACGCGTGTCGTCGTAATACCGGCTCGTCCAGTTCAGGGTCATGACCACGCTCACCGAGCTGTCGATCACCAGGGTCTTCTGATGGGTCAGCGCGTACCGGGAACCGGCCCAGTGGACGTGCACGGAGTGAGCCTGCAGGTACGCGAACGCTGCGTTGTTGTCCGAGCGCGTGTACGAGCTGTTGAGGATCACGCGCACGTCGACGCCGCGCTCGGCATCGCCGGCGAGCGCCGCCTCGGCCTCGGTGTCCTCGAGCTCGTACATCGTGAGATCCACCGTGTGCCGCGCCGAGGCGATCAGCGCGTCGATCTCGCCCAGGCCCGCGGCGGGCTCGATGAGCAAGGAGAGCGCCGGGAGCGGAGCGGCTGCCGCCGATGCGCGTGGTGTCGCGCCGGCCGGCGACGGGGACCCCGACGGGCTTGTGGCGGGCGGCGTGGTCGTCGCTGTGGCGGCAGGCGCTGCCCCGCAGCCCGCGATTGTCGTCAGCGCGAGCAGCGTGAGCACCGTGCCGGGCGGAGACGTCATTCGGTCAGTATGGGGAGCCGTCTGGCCCGGCCTTTGGGACAGTCTCGAGGGAGCCGGCGGGTCTGCACCGCCGAGCCCTGTTTCGGTACGCGATGATCTGCTCGTGGATGAGGGCCAACGGCCGGTCACCGTCATCACCGGTGCGGGGAGGGGCATCGGCGCCGCGACGGCGCTCCATCTTGCGGAGCTTGGTCACGACGTGGTGGTGAACTACCGCACGGACCACGCGGCCGCCGGCCGAGTGGTCGACATGGCACATCAGGCAGGGGCGCGTGCCATCGCCGTGCAGGCAGACGTGACGCTGGAAGATGACGTCACCAGGCTCTTTGCTGTCGCGTGCGACAGGCTTGGTCCGGTGCGCTTTCTCGTGAACAACGCCGGCGCCACCCTGCACATCGGAGACCTCGCCGACACGCCGGTTGCGACGATCAGGGCGGTCGTCGACGTCAATCTGTTCAGCGCGATTCTCTGCGCACGTCGCGCCGCGCAGTTGATGTCCACAAATCGCGGAGGCGCGGGAGGCGCGATCGTCAACGTGTCGTCTGCGGCCGCCACGCTCGGGAGCGCACACGAGTATGTGCACTACGCGGCTGCGAAGGCGGGCGTGGACGCGCTGACCGTCGGGCTCGCCAAAGAGCTGGCCGCAGACGGCATTCGGGTCAACGCGGTCGCGCCGGGACTCGCGCTGACCGAAATCCACGCGGCCGCGGGCGCACCCGATCGCGCGCAGCGCGCAGCGGTCAGAGTGCCGCTCGGCCGGCCCGCCGATGCGCGTGAAATCGCCGTCGCCATCGCATGGTTGCTCGGTCCGGATGCGACCTACGTCACGGGCACCGTCCTCCGTGTCGCCGGCGGACTGTAGGCACTGTTCCCGCCTCGCGCGCGAGCCCATCCGGCGCGTCGACATCCGGGAACGCGCTAGTCTTCCGGCCGTGACCGTCGCGCCACGCCAGCTCGTCGATGCGGCGGAGATCGCCCGCCGCTGGATTCGCTATCAGGCGATGCGCCGGCAGGTACCCGGAATCTCCTTCGGGTTGAGTCATCGGGGCCAGGTCGTGATGCTGGACGCCCGGGGCACCGCGGACCTCGCATCGGGCCGCGCAGCAACCCCGGACACGACGAGCTACCGATGCGCATCGATCACCAAGACGATGACGGCGACGCTGGTGATGCAGCAGGTCGAGGCCGGACGGTTGCGACTCGATGAGCCGATCGCCACATATCTCGCCTGGACGCGGCGACTGCCGCACGCGAAGGACATCAGCATCCGCCACCTGCTCGTGCACGGGAGCGGGGTGATTCGGGACGGATCGAACCGTTGGGGAGACGATGATTTTCCCGATCGGGAGACGGTGCGAAAGGAGGTCCGGCAGCAGCTGACGTTTGCCGAGCCGGCGACGACGTTTCGCTACTCGAACATTGCGTACGTGCTGCTCGGTGAAGTGCTCGAAGCCGTCAGCGGCAAGCCTTTTGAGGCGCTCCTGCAACGCGACATCCTCGGCCCGCTTGGGCTCAAGGCGAGTGCGCCGTCACTGCTCCCTCGCGTCCGCAGAACGCTCGCGACCGGCTACTACCATCGACGCCCGGGTGAGGAGCCGCATCCTGCGCGGCACGCCGAAGCACGCGCCTTCGGGCCGGCCGGCGGCCTCGTCTCGACGGTGCCGGATCTGCTCACGTATCAGCACGCGCACTTCCCCGGAGCGGGGCATCTCATCGCCGACCTCTCACGGCGGGAGATGCAGCGGACACAGTGGCTGCGCCACGAGGAGCCGAACCACGGCCTGGGATGGATGATCTGGCACGTCGACGGCATCACCATCCGCGGCCACAGCGGTGGGTACCCGGGGTTCACGACGAAGATCGGGTTCTCGCCGGAATGGGGCCTTGCGGCGGCGGTGCTCAACAATACGAACAGCCCCGTGCCGGGCCTTGCGCTCGATGCGATCTTCCACAGCGTGGCGTGGGTCGCGCGGCGCTGGGGCGATGCGGCGGAGACCGCGCGAGGCCATTCGCGGGTGAGCGCGGGCCGCTTTGCCGGCCACTACCGCGGCGACATCGGCGAGATGACTGTCGCACGCATCAATCGAGCGCTCTACCTGTTCGATCCCGAGATGATCATGCCGCTCGCGTCGGCCGCACGGTTGCATCCGACGGGGGCGCGGCGGTTCACCATCGTCGAGGGTGACGACTACGGTCACTTCGGCGAGGAGGTGAGCTTCGCGGTCGACAGCAGTGGACGCTCCACCGCGATGCGGTATGGGCCGCATACGCTGCTGCGGGCGGACGTCTAGCGCACCAGAGCGGGGCGTAGCGAGTGTTATTGACCCTGGGGCCTCGTCAACGGCGTCGATCTGCCGCGGCGACCAGATGGCGCAGACGCCGGAGCCTGCTCTCACGGTCGCGAACGAACCGTCCGATGCCGTCGAGAAGGTACGGCATCGAGAGGTGCGCCTCATCCATGATCTCGTCGACCGAGCCACCGGTACGCCATCGGTCATCCCAGTCCGCACCCATGGAATACTCCGCCCCAAGCGGTCCGTCGACCCAGTCACGCATCAGCTTCACCGTGCGGTTGGTGATCGCCATGGCATCGAGCCGGTCCCCCGGGTCGATGACGCTGTCGCGATACGCCGGGGACTGCAGGCGAAACAGCTGCGGGCTGATGGCGGCAACAATCTTCACGTTGAGTCCAAGGCTGTCGAGATCAGGGAGGAGCTTGACCAGGTTGGCCGTTGTGGTCGTTCCTTGCACAAACACCGTTCCCATGGCGGGACGGTCCGCACGGAACGGTCGGAGCACGTACGCGCCACGCGCCGCCTCGAAGTGGCTCGGCATCCCGAGCGCATCGCGGTCGGGCAACTCGATCGCGGGTCGGGTGAGATGGAGCGCGATGATCGGGATGTCGCTCGCGAGGGCGGCGGCGAGCACCACCGGCACCTCGTTGTACTCCCACGGATGCAGGTCGACGACCTTGCCTTCAGGGAAGAGTTGCGTCACCCCGGGCTCGTAAATCCCGAAGTGGGTTCGCGAGTCCTCTGCTGTCTCGGGACCGGAGTGGCCGGCGACCCAGAGCACCTTGCCCACCTTCAGCTCGCAGTCCTGAGCGAGCTGACTGAACAGCCGCATCTCCCCGTACTTGAGATAGCTGAACGACCCGTAGGTCGAGCAGGCGCCCCAGAAGCCATTGAAGGTGCTGAACGGGTCGGCCGCGAGGTTCACCGTCGCAAGCCCGACGATCATGCCCGCGTTGGTGAACTCCGTGATCTCGGTGGGGAGCAGGGCGCCGCCCGGATTGTCGTCGCGCTGATACCAGCCGGAGCCGGGCATGTCGCCGAAATCCTTGCCGAACCCGGAAAGGTTGGTCGAATCTGCGAGATCCGCCGATGCTGCGATGAAAAGCGGGCGTCCATAGTCCCGCCGTGCCAGCGCGTTGATCCATGCGCTCCACGCACCGAACGCGGTGCGGTTCGCCTGCTTGTCTCCCGGCTCCCGGTAGATCGAGGCCGGGTAGCTGTGGAAATCAGTCAGCCGCGGATCGCTGAACACGTCGCCGCCGCGACCGCCGACCGTGAGTCCGTCGACATGGTCAGGCACCAGCGCCGCCAGCTCGACGAGACGCTGTGACACCGCATCGACAAGACCGGGATGCACGGCGAGCACGCCGGCCGCACGTCGCAGGTTATCGCCGGCCTGTGCGTGAAGCTCAGCCTTGTCCACCGGAGCTGGCTCATCGACGCCCGTGTACTCCATGCCGTACTTCGACATGAACGCTTTGCGGAGCTCCCAGAAGGGCGCGCTGTTCATCGGATGGGGTGAGCCGTGGCTCTTGTTGTCGTACTTCCCGTACCCCCGTCCCTTGCGCGTACGGAACCAGCCGACTGACGGAACGCGATCTGGATTCTCGCCACGCGCGGCGGTGAGCACGGTCCTGACGACGGGCTCCCATTCGCTCCCGTCCATGGTTCCAGTGACCCGCCAGTCGTATGCCTCGAACCACCGTGCGGGTGTGCCCGGGATGACCGACGAGGCGGCGAAATCATCGATGCCGTAATCGTTCCAGTCGACGAGGAACACGAGGTTGGAGAGCCCCAGTCCCCACGCCGCATTTCGAGTCTCGTGGCTCGCACCTGCGGTCAGGCCACCCTCACCTTCGACCACGAACACGCGGACATCCCCGGCGCCGGCGATCTTGAGGGCGAGCGCCTCGCCCGCGGAGGGCGGCATGCCATGCCCGGACGGCCCGGTGTTGAATTTGAAAAAGAGCGTCTTGCCCGCCATCTCCGGATGACCCGCGAGCCCGCCTCGATGGCGAAGTGTGAGCAGATCCTCGTGGGTCAGCGCCCAGCGGCCGCCGTCGGGAAAGGCGAAGGCAGGATCGGGATCACCAGCCGCCCGGATGCGGAGCACCTCGTTGAGCGCTGCGAGAGTCGCGTACACCACAGGGGCGGTGTGCCCCGCGGACAGGACGAATCGGTCCGCAAACGGCAGCCATGGCCGCCGGATGTCCCAGCGCATTGCACCCGAGAGCAACGTGGCCAGGAGCAGGTGAACCTTGGAGCGGGATCCGCCCGGGTGTCCGCTCTGCCGGTAATTGAGGGCGAGGTCGATGAACTCATCGACGACGTCCTTGACGATCTCCCAGTCCGGGAACGACCGCTCCGACTCCGCGTACAGCCGGTCGACCGCGGCGGCTTCAAGCGTCTCCACCACGGCAGGATAGCCGTGTTGATCGCACGCCGAGAAGAGAGCGGCGTCTCCGGCGTCAGCCGGTGGTGCGCCGCCGGTAGAGGTGCGTGGCGAGCGGCACGAAGACCAGCAGCATCGCAGCCGACCACGCGAGTGCCGCGAGCACCGGATGCTGCATCGGCCACACGTGCAGGGCCGCAGACGGGTTCGGGTTGCCGAAGAGCGTGCGCGCTGCCGCCGTCACGGCGCTCACGGGGTTCCAGTTGGCGATGACCTGCAGCCACGCGGGCATGCCCTGAGTCGGCACCAGCGCGTTGGAGACGATCGCGAGTGGAAAGATGACGACCAGCCCGATGCCCTGCGCCGACTCTGGTCCCTTGGAGACGATGCCGAGGCACGCGCATGCCCAGGAGAGCGAATAGGCGAAGAGCAATGGGATCGCGAGCCCTGCGAGGATCGACAGCGCGCCCGCGTCCGGCCTCCAGCCGACGACGAGCCCCGTCACGGCCACGATCGCGATGCACAGCGTGGCAGACAGAACATCGGCTATCGAGCGTCCGATCAGCACGGCCGATCGCCACATCGGCAGGGTGCGAAAGCGGTCGATCGCCCCTGTTGACAGGTCACTGCTCAAGCCGACGGCTGTTCCCATCGATGATGTCGTCAAATTCAGCAACATCAGCCCGGCGATCGCGAAGTTCGCGTATCCGCCGGGGATTGGAACGCCGGAACCGAACACGAACACGAACAGCAGCGTGAAGAGGACCGGTTGCACGGTCACGTCCGAGAGCTGCAGGGGTTCGCGAGCGATGTGGATGATGTTCCGGCGGGTCAGCACAACAACGTTGTGCCACTTGGCACTCAGGCCCGTGCGCAGCGACTGCGCCGGGAGGGGCCGCCGTGCGACCGTTGCGACGCTCATGCCGGTACCTCCTCGAACTCACGCACGGGCTCGTGCGCCGTTGTCTCCTCGCCGGCGGGACCGCCGGTCAGCGCGAAGAAGACGTCGTCGAGCGAAGGCGGGCGAACCTGGACGTCATCGACGAGCACACCGGCTCGATCGAGCGCTCGAACGACCGTTGTGGCCAATCCGGAACCGGTTCGCACCGCGGCCTTGAGCCGGATCCCGTCCTGACTGACGTCGACAGGGCCGTCGACGAGTGGCGCGAGCGCCGCGAGGGCCGCCGGATGCGCAGCGCTCAAGGTCACCTCGAGGCGCGCGCCACCGGTCGCTGACTTGAGCTCTGCCGGCGTTCCTTCGGCGATCACCGATCCGTGATCGATGACGACGATCCGATCGGCAAGCTCGTCAGCCTCATCCAGGTACTGCGTGGTGAGGAGGAGTGTCGCGCCATCGGTGACGAGTTCGCGGATGACCTGCCACATCTCGACGCGGCCGGTGGGGTCGAGCCCCGTGGTCGGCTCATCGAGAAAGAGCACTGGAGGGCGCATGACCAGGCCGGCCGCGAGGTCGAGACGGCGGCGCATGCCGCCCGAGTAGCCTTTGAGCACACGGTCGGCGGCCTCGGTGAGCTGGAAACGCTCAAGCAGCGCGACGCTCCGAGCCTTCGCGTCCGAGCGACGCAAGCCGCTCAATTCGCCAACCATCACGAGGTTCTGGCGGCCGGTGAGCAGGTCGTCGAGCGTCGCGTCCTGGGCGGTGACACCGATCGTGCGGCGAACGGCCGCTGCCTCGGTGACGACGTCGTATCCGGCGATCCGCGCGTGCCCGCTGTTCGGGACGGCCAGTGTCGTCAGGATACGCACGGCGGTGGTCTTGCCTGCGCCGTTGGGGCCCAACACCCCAAGAATGGATCCGGCCGGCACCTGCAGGCTCACTCCGGCGAGCGCCTGAGTCTGCCCGTATTGCTTCGTGAGGGCCTCGGCCTCGATCATCATCGTCTCTGGCATGTCGCACCCCAGGTGGGTCGTCCGTCTTACTTGCCGTATGGTAAGCACGTAACTTACCGGTCGTCAAGTATGATGCGAGACGTGTCAAGGCGGATCTCGTCCGGGGAGAGCCGCGGGGCCACCACTGCGGCCTCGCGTGCCAGGGCAGTGCGTGGCAGGCGAGGAGCCGCCGTGGTCGCGACCGACGCGGAGCCGGAGCAGAGCACGCGCGATCGCATCCTCGACATCGCGATGGACCTCTTCATCGAGCAGGGCTTCGACAAGACCTCCCTGCGCGAGATCGCCGACCAGCTCGGATTCTCGAAAGCCGCGATCTACTACCACTTCCAGAGCAAGGACGAGATCCTGCTCGCGCTGCACATGCGTCTCCACGAGTTCGGACGCCGCGCCATGGAGCGCTTCGGCGAAGCGCCGGCAACCCTCGAGGCCTGGGCGATGCTGCTCGACGGGGTGATCGACGAGATCTTCGAGAACCGGCGCCTCATCCTGATGCACCAACGGAACGCCGCGGCGTTCCGGCTCCACCATGCCGATGAGCACGACGAGGCGAACCAGGACATGGAGGAGCAGTTCCGGCGTGTCTTCTCCGACCCCGCGGTACCGCTGCGCGACCGTGTGCGCATGGTCGCTGCTGTGGGAACGATCATGGGCGGGCTGGTGCTCTCCGGGGACCTGCTCAAGGACGTCCCGTCTGAGGAGCTGGCGGACCTGATACGAGACGCCATTGGCGACCTCCTCGTGAGCCGGCCCGCAACGAGGAGAAGTCCCAGAAGGAGAAGCCGATGACCACGACCAGCGCGCCCGACCTGCACACGTCGATCCACGACGCAACCCGAGGCTGCAAAGGCGACCTGCTCACGGCGTCACATGCAATCCATGCGCTCGCGGAGATCGGCTTCGAGGAATTCGAGTCGTCGCGCCTGCTCAGTGGACTCATCGAGCAGCGCGGATTTGCGGTCGAGCGCGGCGTCTCCGGAATGCCGACAGCCTTCGTCGCAAGGCGGGGAAACACCGGGCCCCACGTGGCGTTTCTCTGCGAATACGACGCGCTGCGCGGGCTTGGACATGCCTGCGGCCACAACCTCATCGCAACGTCGTCCGCAGGAGCCGGCATCGCGCTTGCAGAGTCCCTGGACGCTGCCGGTGCTGATGCGCGCGTGACCATCGTCGGCACACCGGCCGAGGAGGGTGGGGGCGGCAAGATCCCGCTCTGCCATGACGGCCTCTTCGACGACTGCGACGCGGTCCTCATCTTCCATCCGTCGGATCGCACCGCGTCGGTGCAGTACGCGCTCGCGTGCACGCACTGGGAGTGGACCTTTCGCGGCAAGGCGGCTCACGCCGCGGGGCATCCCGACCAGGGCATCAACGCGCTCGACGCCTTCGTCCATGCGTACAACGGCATTTCCCTCTGGCGGCAGCAGTTGCGCGATGACGCGCGCGTGCACGGCTTCGTCATCGAAGGCGGCACGGCACCGAACATCATTCCGGAGCTGACACGCGGCGAGTACCTCACTCGCGCCCGTGATGGCGAGTATCTGCGCACGATGAACACGCGTTTTCGTGCCATCTTCGAAGCGGCAGCGCAGGCAACCGGATGCAAGCTCCAACTCGACGAACGCGAGACCTATCTGGACCTACGCTCCAACCCCGTCCTGGCAGAATTGGCGAGCGTACATCTCGCCGAGGTCGGGCTGATAGAGGATCACGTGATTCCGTGGGAGCGCACCGGGTCGACCGATGTCGGCGACGTCTCGTACGCGGCGCCGACGCTGCACCCTGAATTCGCCATCGCCGATGACGGCATCGGACCGCACACACACGCATTCCGCGAGGCCGCACTCTCACCGAGAGGCGAGGAGGCGATGCTCAAGGCCGCTGAGGTGCTCGCACGCATCGGCGCCGACGTGATCCTCGACCCGCATGTGCGTCAGCGGGTTCGCGATGCGTTCCTGACGCAGCCGGAGCACCGCGACGCGTGGAAGGGTTCCGGCGCGTAACCGCCGGCCAGGGCTCTCCGAGGCCCGATGACGGGCCCGGAGAGCCTGGCGCGACGCCGTCTGACGCGGTTTAGCCGACCGCCTTGACGAGTTCAGGGATGAACAACGCGGCATTCACGGTGCCGACGCCAGTCGACAGGTCATAGCCGCTGACAGCCGACCACCCGCGCACGGTGTGGGTGGCGCCGTTCTGCGGGAAGGTCACGGTGTTGGTCCCGTTGGTCACGTCGACGATGCCGGGATCGCCAGCCGCTTCCATCGCGTACAGGGCCGGGTTGATGAGGCCGAGGCCGTGACCGGCCATCTGATCAGCGATGGCGATGATTCCCGAGAACTCGGGAGATGCCTCGCTGGTGCCACCGATGAGGTAGAAGCCGGCCGCGCCCTGCGCCGCATTGGCATTCAGGAACACGAGCGCTGCGCCGTTGACGGCCGCGCTCATGGAGATGTCCGGGAAGCCACGCGACGAGCCGACGACCGCCTTGACACCGTTCTGGTACGACGGCCGCGAGAAGACGGTGGAGAGGCCTCCACTGCCGGCAGCAGGCGAGCCGAACAGCGCTGTGTCATTCCACACAGCCGGCGGCTGGGTGGGATTGCCCTTGGCATCCAGGAACAACTCCAGACCGCCGACGCCGGTGACCAGCGGGTCATCCGCGGGCCACTCCGCAACGCGGTGCAGGAAGTAGCTCTCCGCGAAACCCTCGGAGCTCAAGGTCTTGGCACCGCTCGGACCAGTGTCGCCCGCGGCTGCGAGCACGGTGATTCCGTTGGCAGCCGCGTTCTTGTAGGCGCTGCGGAGGCGGAGGATCGAAGCGGCATTCGGGAAGGTCGGCTCCGGGGCCGCGAAGCTCTGCGTGATGACGTCACCGAGGTGGTGATCGATCACGTAATTCTCAGCGGCGACGATCTGCGGGAAACCGGTGACGCCGAGCGTCTCGGCAACCGGCGTCTCGACGAGCAGGATGTTGGCGTCGGGCGCGATGGCATGCGAGTACTCGACGTCGAGCGACGTCTCCTCCGCCCACCCGACCATCATCGGACGCTTGGTCGCGTTGAACGGAGGAATGGGTCCTTCCGGCTGGAGGATCGTGAAGTTCGGCGGGGCGGGGAGGTGGAAGCCTTTGTCGAACGCCTTCAGCTCCTGGCCGATGCCCTGGAAGCCGTACGAGTCGACGATCACGATCGTCTCGCCCTTGCCGGTGAAGCCCTTCTTGTACAGCGGCCCCAGGTTGTATGCCGTCTGGAACTGCTCGGGCGAGTAGCAGGCGAGGCCGATCGCCGCTTCGCACTGTGCGGTGGTTGGCGGCGTCAGGAATGCGTGTGTGCTGAGCAGCTGTGCAAGCGGCACCGGCTGCGCGGCTGCGGCTGTCGCGGCGGCGGCGCCGGAGCCCCCGACTGTCAGCAGCGTTGCTGCAAGGAGGCCTGATCCGGAGAGCAGCCCCGTCACGCGTTTCGGTATGGAAATCATCGGTTCGAAGTTCCCCCTGGTTGTTTATCTCGGCACGATGCACCGAGGCCTGGTTCTGATGAAGTTCGCGCGGTCATCTCGACGCGCTCACGGCTGTCGATCAGGTGCCGTCCCCGTCGGCGTCCTGCTCCCGACAGCCTCACAACGTGAATCCCAAGGGCACTCGCCTCCATGAATGTGGCGCAGGTCATCGACCTGCGGGCAGGCTCCGAACCCGCCCGCCCGCTAACCTCCTCTCGGGGGCGGCTCACGTACTACGAGAGGAGGTTACATCGCGACCCGAATGGCTCGCTCGGCGCAATCCTCAGGCGGCCGGTTCCGGCTTGCGCGCCCGGCTCGGAGCGACGCGCGACGGCTCTCCGGGCATCTTCGGATACTGCGGCGGCCAGGGTGCGTCGACCAGACCTGCAGCCGTGTCCCGTTCGTGCAGCGCCAGCACGGGTTCAAGCGACTGGGGCGCGTCCGACATCGGCAACCACGGGTCCCCGCCGGCCGCAACCCGCGGCGGGACGGTCACGATGGTCAGCACGTCGGGGGTGATCTCCTCCAACTCATCCCAGGCGAAGGGCGTCGAGACCTGCGCGCCCGGGCGCGCCCGCACGGACCACGCGCCGAAGATCGTCTTGTGCGGCGCGTTCTGATTGAAGTCGACAAAGACCCGGCGTCCGCGTTCCTCCTTCCACCACGCGCACGTGGTGAGGTCGGGCCGCCGCCGTTCGAGCTCGCGCCCCACGGCCACGGCCGCGGAGCGCACCTCGTACGAGGTCCAGCGCGGCTGCAGCCGGACGTAGACGTGGATGCCACGGTTGCCGGTCGTCTTCGGGAGGCACGCGACCCCGAGCTCGTCGAAGAGCGCGCGTACCTCCCGCGCCGCCTCCCGGACCATCGCGAACGTCACGCCAGGACTCGGATCGAGGTCGATCCTGAGCTCATCGGCGTGTTCGGGGTCGGATGCCTTCGACGGCCAGACGTGGAACCCGAGGCACCCGAGGTTCACGGCCCAGAGCACGTGCGCGAGATCGGCCGCGACCAGGGCCTGCGATGTCGTCCCGTTCGGTGTGCTGACGATCGTGGTCTCCAGCCACTCGGGATGCGAGTCCGGGACCCGCTTCTGGAAGAACGACGGGCCGCTCGCCCCGTTGGGAAAACGCTGCAGGAGCACCGGGCGCCCGCCCATGGCCCGGAGCAGTGGCCCCTCGACGGCCTGGTAGTACTGGACGAGATCGAGCTTGGTTTCACCGCGCTCGTTGAAATACACCTTGCCGGGGTTGGTGATCGGGACCTCGCGGCCCGCCGCCTCGACCAGAACGACGTCGTCAGCCATCGACGGCGAGCATAGACGGGGCGGCGCCCCTACGCCCAACACCGCGCTTCGGGGACAATCCGGCCTCGATGGAGGAACACGACGTGGGCCAGGATTCCGACAGCGAGACCGACCAGCCCCAGGACGTCGCATCACTCATCGACTTCCACCCCTATCGCGACCGCTTCGAGGCCAACCATCGGATCCCGGCGGCGCCGCGGTCCCGGGAGAGCATCCTCGCCGAGCTCGGCGCCATGGCCGGCGAGGAAGACCGGATGGGGAATGCCGGACGGGTATCGGGCTCGATCTATCACGGCGGTCACGACCACTACCAGTTCCTCACCGAGGCGTACGGGCTGTTCGCCCACGCCAACGTCCTGCAGCGAGACATGTACCCGAGCGCGACGAAGCTCGAGGGCGAGATCGTCGCCATGACCGCGTCGCTGCTCCACGGCGAGGCCGTGGCGGAACACCACCGAGGCGAGGAGGTCTGCGGTGTCGTCACATTCGGCGGCACCGAGAGCCTCATCAACCCGATGCTCGTCTACCGCGAGCGCGGCAGGATCGAGAAGGGGATCACGGCTCCCGAGGTGATCATCCCGATCACGGCGCACGTCGCATTGCAGAAAGCGGCGCACATGCTCGGGATCACGCTCCTCCAGGCGCCGCTGGGCGACGACTGGCGTGCCGACGTCAACTGGACGCGCGATCACGTGACCGCGAACACCGTGGCGATCGTCGGGTCGGCGGGGAACTACCCGCACGGGCTCATCGATCCGATCGAGGAGATGTCGGCGCTCGCGCTCGAGCACGACGTCGGACTCCACGTCGACGGATGCATGGGCGGATTCATCCTGCCCTGGGCGGAGCGCCTCGGATATCCCATCCCGACGTTCGACTTCCGCCTCCCCGGGGTCACGTCGATCTCCGCCGATACGCACAAGTTCGGGTATGCCCTCAAGGGGACGTCGGTCCTGCTCTATCGCAACAGCACGCTGCGCCGGTATCAGTACTTCAGCTACCCGGACTGGCCGGGCGGCATCTACATGTCACCGGGGCTGTCCGGGAGCCGTTCCGGCGGTGTCGTTGCTGCCGCATGGGCGGCAATGCTGAGTCTCGGCGAGGAGGGATACCTCGAGATCGCCGAGCGCATCTTCGAGACTGCGGCGACGATTCTCACCGGCGTCGCCGAGATTCCGGAACTCGAGGTCTTCGGCGATCCGACCTTCATCATCGCGTTCCGTGGGCGGGGCATCGACATCTACCACGTCAACGACTTCCTGATCAGCAAGGGGTGGCGCCTCAACGCGCTCCAGCTTCCGCCCGGTCTGCATTTCTGCGTCACCAGGCCGAACACCGCCGTGGGTGTTGCCGAAGCCTTCCTCGCGGATCTCCACGAGGCGGTGGCGTACGCGAAGACGCCCGGGCTCGGCCTCGCACGCAGTGGAGCGCTCTACGGGCTCGGGGGTTCGCCCGAAGGCAATGAGGCGCTCGACCTGTTGTTCGCGGCGGCTCTCGACGCGATGTACGACGTGGTGCCGTAAGGAGGATGGCCGAGCCCTGATCCTCGCGGTGGATCTCGGAACGGGGGCCGAAGCGTCAGTCGCCCGTGCTCAGGCCGTTGCGGTGCTTGACGGCGAGCGCTGAGATGGTCTCCAGCAGGCATCGATGCGCGTTCTGCGAAGTGAGCTCCGCCCAGTCGTAGGGTGGGGAGACCTCGACGACATCCATGGCCACGACATCGGTGCGCAGCACGATCTCTCGAATCGCACGGAGCAGGTCGACCGGTTGCATGCCACCGGGTTCGGGTGTTCCGGTGCCGGGCGCAAACCCCGGATCGAGCACGTCGATGTCGACGGAGAGGTAGATGTGCTCGGGTCCGTCAAGCGCTTCGGCAATCGCATCCTCGATGACCGGCACCACACCGCGGTCGCGGAGCTCGCCCATGAGATGCCAGCGCATTCCCTGCTCACGCATCCAGTCGAAGACATCCTTCGGGGGCCAGTACCCGCGGAGCCCGACCTGCACGAAATTGCGTCCAGGAACGGCACCCGATTCAATGAGGCGGCGCATCGGGGACCCATGCGAGGAGAGGTTTCCCCACAGGTTGTCGCCGGTATCGGCGTGCGCATCGAAATGCACGATCCCGAGACTCCCGGGCGGATACGCGGCCGCGACCGCAGTCGCCGACGGCCAGGTGATTGAGTGATCGCCACCGATCACGAGCGGGATGATCGATCGTTGCGCGACCTCGCCGACACGGGTTCGGATCGCTGCGTGTGACACCTCGGCCATGCCCGGCAGGCAGAGCGCGTCGCCGTAGTCGACGACGCGCAACACCTCGAGGGGCGCGATCTCGAGTTCGAGGTGCCACTCGGCTGATTGGTACGACGCGGTGCGCACGCTGCGCGGTCCGAAACGGGCACCCGGGCGGTAGGTGACACCCTCGTCCCAGGGCGCGCCGACGACGGCGACATCGGGCTTGACCTCGTCGAGCTCGGCCGCGGTCGACAGAAGCGGGAGCTTGCAGAACGTGGTCGGACCCAGATAGGCGGGGGCGTCGGCGTATCTGTCCATCGCGGCGAAGACTATCGCTTCGCCGCGGTCGTCAGAGGCGAGTCGCTGCCCAGGGCGGCCATGGACCTTGGTGCGAGCCATGCAGTACAACTGCGTCGATGAGGCTGACCGATGCCGAAGCATTGAGTTTCGATTGCTACGGCACGCTGATCGATTGGGAGGCCGGAATCGCCGCCGTGCTGGTGCCGTGGGCACGCGCGCATCGCCTGACCCTGAGCGCGGAGGAACTCCTCGAGCGATACGCCGTCGCGGAGGCTCGCCAGGAGGAACTCACGCCCCGCGCGCTCTACCCGGACATTCTCGACGCGGCGATGCGTCGCCTCGGGGCGACACTCGGTATCGACGTCAGCGCCGAGGAGGGCGAGCGTCTTGCCGGCTCGGTTGCCGCCTGGCCCGCGTTCGCCGACTCACCACGCGCGCTCGCGAGGCTGGCGACACGCTACAAGCTCGTGATTCTCTCCAACGTCGACCGAACGTCGTTCGCGGCGAGCAACGCGAGGCTCGGGGTCCGGTTCGATGCGATCATCACCGCCCAGGACGTCGGGTCGTACAAGCCGTCGCCGAGAAACTTCGACGTGCTTGTGGACACCGTGCGTGCGCTCGGTGTGGCGGACGGCCGGTTGTTGCACGTTGCCCAGAGTCTCTTCCACGACCACGTGCCGGCCAGGACGCTCGGATTGCCGACTGTGTGGATCGACCGGCGTGGTGAGCGCGCCGGCTGGGGCGCAACGCCGCCGCCGGGCATTGCAGTGGAGCCCGACTTCACGTTTCCATCGATGGCCGCGTTCGCGGCCGCATGTTTCGCTACGGACAACCTCCTCGATACATCGAGTGATTGACGGTGCGCATGACGATACGGAACGCGTCCGAGTGAAACGAGAGTTCTGGACAGAACTCACTCCAATGGGGGAACGAGGAGATCGTGCAGGGGCGCTGAATGGCCTGCTGGTTCTGTGGGAAAGTGGTACAGAAGAAGGGTTATCGCACTGCGAGCGCTTGCACGGGGCACGCGGCGCGCAGTCGCGAGCCGAATGGAATTGCTGACGCCGAGGCACAAAAGATCACTCTGTTGGGTGATGAGTAACTTGGCGTAAACGCACAGAATGGCGCGATGGGGTACGCACGAAATGGCACATGCGAATGGCATGGGCGGGACGTGCGGAAGTGGTGCTCGAGTTTTCGCGCAGCGCACGTCACGCTGACATCGCTTGGCCGTCCGGACCGTCTTTGCCCCGAGACGATGCAGGCGTCGCCTGCCTGGTCCCCGGCGGCCGGGCACTTCGGGCTGCCGCGCCCATGAAGGCGGCTCCCACAGCGGGGCTCTCGCCGTATATCCCATTCGATCGCGCGTCAGGTGTTCCGTTCTACACACAGATCTACGACGGGTACCGCAGCGCCATCCTCGCCGGCCGGCTCGGGCCTGGGCAGCGCCTCCCGTCAACCCGCACGCTTGCCGCCGAGCTCCGGATCTCGCGCCTCCCGGTCCTCAACGCCTTCGAGCAACTGCTCCACGAGGGCTATCTCGAAGGCAAGGTCGGTTCGGGCACGTACGTCAGAGACTGCATTCCGGACGAGGTCGCCAGGCCGATGCGCCTGCCGGCGCCGGCGCCAATGCATCCCCGGCGAGTGCTCACGCTGGCACCGGGCGCGATTCGCAGCCGCCGCGACGACGGCTCCGGAACGTTCAAGAGCCTGCCGGCGCTTGACCACTTTCCACATGAGACATTCGCACGGCTGATCCGCAGGCATGCCGCCAACCTCAGCGACGATCTGCTCGCCTATGGTGATCCGGCAGGGTACGGGCCGCTTCGCGAGGCAATTGCGGCGTATCTGCGCACGGCACGGGCGGTCGACTGCGATCCGGAACAGGTGGTCGTCGTGTCCGGCTCGCAGCTCGGCCTTCGTGTTGCCGCCATGGCGCTGATGACCTCCGAATCGTTGGCGTGCATGGAGGAGCCGGGATATCGCGGTGCTCGTCAGGCACTTGCCGTCTCATCCGCGAACGTGGTCCCGATCGCGGTTGACAAGGAGGGCATCGATGTCGCCGCGCTCGCACGCATCGGCCCGCGCGCAAAGCTCGTCTACGTCACGCCGTCGCATCAGTACCCACTCGGAGCCTCGCTCGGTGTGTCGCGCCGGCTCGAACTGCTGGCGTGGGCCGAGCGCAACGACTCGTGGATCGTCGAGGACGACTACGACAGCGAGTTTCGATACACGAGCCGGACCCTCGGTGCGCTGCAGGGCATGGACACGAACGATCGCGTGATCTACCTGGGCACGTTCAGCAAAGTGCTGTTCCCGGCGCTGCGCCTCGGGTACATGGTGGTGCCGCATGAGTTGATCACGCGTTTCGTGCGAGCCCGCGAGACCCTGGACCTGTGCTCTCCATTGCTCTATCAGCTCGTGCTCACCGATTTCCTCAACGAAGGGCATTTCGCGCGGCACCTGCGGCGCATGCGCGCCGTCTACCTCCGCCGCCGCGACGCGGTGATCGCAGCCGTCCGCGAGCACGCCGCCGATGTGATGACCATCGAGAACACGGACGCGGGGCTCCATCTGCTCGCCTTCCTGGACGACAACGTGGACGATCGAGCGCTCGCACGCCGGGCAGCGCAGCAGGACCTGTTTCCGGCGTCGCTCTCTGCCCTGTACGCGAGCACGCCGTCCCGATGCGGGTTGATCCTGGGCTTCGGCGGATCTGATGAGTCAGTGCTTGCGGAAGGTGTCCGAACGCTCGCCGGCCTGATCAGAGCAAGCGCCTAGCCCGGCACCGATCGCGCTCCAGGCGGTATGATGCTTGCCAGCAAACAAGTATCTGTCCTGACAGGAGTGCGGACGTGGGCACATGGCGCGGATGGTGATGATCGCCCAGCCGGAGACGGCGGTGGGCGAGGGGTCGGACCTGAACACGGCGCGTCTTCGAATCGCCATCGGCCGCGTCTCGCGGCGGTTGCGACCCACGGCCGCCGCGGGCGCGATGACCAGCACTGAAGTCGATCTGCTCGTTGCCATCGATCGGCACGGGCCGCTTCGGCTTTCCGACCTCGCCGGGTTCGCGGGGCTGAACCCGACCATGCTCTCGCGCATCATCCCCAAGCTCGAGGTGGCCGGGCTCATGCGCCGCCTGGTCGCGGAGGGGGACAGGCGGGTACGTCGCGTCGAGATCACGGCGAAGGGACTCCGGCTGCTCGAGCGCATCCGATCGGAGCGCAACGATTCGCTGTCACGCCTGCTCAGGGAGCTCGACGACGCCGACCGGAGGACGTTGGTGGCCGCCGTCCCGGTCCTGGAAGCGCTCGCCGAACGGATGCTGGAGCATCCTCCTGGTGCGCGGATGGGTGGCATGTGAGCCGGATTCTCGCGGTGAGCCGGCGGACCTTTTCCGCCCTCTCGATCCCCAACTTCCGGGGCTACTTCTTCGGCCAGAGCACGTCGTTGATCGGGACTTGGATGCAGTCGGTCGCGCAATCGTGGCTGGTGTTCACGCTGACGCACTCGGCGACCGCAATCGGCTTCGTCCTGGCGCTGCAGACGTTGCCCGTGCTCATCCTCGGGCCGTATGGCGGAGTCATCGCCGACCGGGTCGACAAGCGCCGGCTGATGATCGCACTCCAGACACTGATGGGAGTCCAGGCCCTCGTGCTCGGCCTGCTGGTCGTGACAAACCATGTGGTGTTCTGGGAGATCTGCGTGCTGGCGATCGTGCTCGGTCTCAACAACTGCTTCGAGAACCCGGCGCGCCAGGCATTCGTCCGGGAGATGGTGGGCGCCGGTCAGGTGCGCAATGCCGTCAGCCTCAACTCGACGATGGTCAACGCAGCGCGGGCGGTGGGGCCCGCCGTCGCCGGGCTGCTCATTGCAACGGTCGGGATTGGGGTGTGCTTCCTGGTGAACGCGGTGAGCTTCATCGCCGTCGTCTACTCGCTGGTCTCCATGGACACCACGGCGTTGCACCCGAGCGTGCCGACCGCGCGAGCGCGAGGTCAGCTCCGCGAGGGAATCCGCTATGTGGCACACACGCCGCGGCTCGGAGTCCCGCTGCTCATGATGGCGATCGTCGGAACTCTGGCCTACGAATTCCAGGTGACCCTTCCGGTCCTCGCCAAGGTGACCTTCGGGGGCAACGCTGCGACCTATGGGTTTCTCACCTCGGCCATGGGCATCGGCGCCGTGGCCGGGGGCCTCGTCACCGCCACCAGAGGGCGGACCGGGTTGCGTCCGCTGACGATCGCCGCCTGCACGTTCGGCGTCGCGATGCTCTGGGCCGCCCTCTCTCCGGTCCTGGCGGTCGCGTTTGTCGCTCTCGCGGCGATGGGATGGACCAGCGTGACGTTCCTCGCCACTGGGAATACGACGCTGCAGCTGGAGGCCGCGCCGACGATGCGCGGACGGGTGATGGCGCTCTGGGCGGTGGCATTCATGGGGTCGACCCCGGTCGGTGGGCCGCTGATCGGCTGGGTCGTGGCGCTTGCGGGTGCGCGCATCGGTCTTGGTGTCGGCGCGATGTCAGCCTTCCTGGCAGCCGCGATCGGCCTCCTCTTCGTCGTGAAGCTCGGGATGCTGCATGAGCGCAAGGACTCCGATGCGCGTCGGAGTGACGGTGGAGGAGGTCTGCGCGCCGGCGTGGACGGCGCGAGCGAAGGCGTCGAGGTTCCGGGAGTCGCCGTCTGAGGACGGCCGGAGGGTGCCGTGCCGCGTATCGTTGCGCAGCGGCGCATACGGTGCGTGACAACGGGTGACCTGGAGGCTGACGCAGCATGCTGTCCTACGCATCAGGGCCGAGTTCGCTGCCGCTGCTCGGCGAGACCATCGGTGAGAACCTCAGGCGGACGGTGGCACGGCACGGGGACGCCGAGGCGCTCGTCGTCCCGCATCAGGAGTACCGGGCGACCTACCGGCAGCTCTGGGACGAGGTCTCGCTGGTGGCGCGCGGCCTCATCAGCCGTGGGGTCGGCCGCGGTGACCGGGTTGGTATCTGGTCGCCGAACCGCTACGAGTGGGTGATCACGCAGTATGCGACGGCTCGCGTCGGCGCGATCCTCGTCAACATCAACCCGGCATACCGCACAACGGAGTTGGCGTACGCGCTCGCACAGTCCGGCGTCTCGTTGCTCATACTCGCCCGGGCGTTTCGTCAGGCCGACTACGTGCGCATGCTCGACGAGGTGCGAGGAGCGTGTCCGGAGCTGCGCGAGGCACTGGTGCTCGAGGAAGGCTGGGACTCGCTGCTTCGCGACGGGGGTGCGCTCGCGGACACAGCACTCGCCGCCGTCGAGGCGACGCTGCAGTTCGACGATCCGATCAACATTCAGTACACGTCGGGCACCACCGGCTTTCCGAAGGGTGCGACCCTGTCGCACCACAACATTCTCAACAACGGTTTCTTCATCGGCGAGGCGGTGCAGTACACGGCCGAGGATCGCGTGTGCATCCCGGTGCCCTTCTACCACTGCTTCGGGATGGTCCTCGGAAACCTCGCGTGCACGTCACACGGCGCGTGCATCGTGGTGCCGGGGGAGGCCTTCGATCCGGACACAACGCTGCGCATCACCGAGGAGGAGCGCTGCACCTCGTTGTACGGCGTTCCGACCATGTTCATCGCGGAGCTCGAGCACCCGGGATTCGAACGCCACGATCTGAGCCGTCTGCGCACCGGCATCATGGCCGGATCGCCGTGCCCGGTGGAGGTGATGAAGAAGGTGCAGTCGCGCATGAACATGCGTGAGGTGACGATCTGCTATGGCATGACCGAGACGTCGCCGGTGTCCACGCAGAGTGCGCTCGACGACCCGCTCGACAAGCGGGTCGGCACCGTCGGCCGTGTGCATCCGCACGTCGAGGTGAAGGTGGTCGATCCCGAGACGGACGCGATTGTCGAGCGCGGTGCACCCGGAGAGCTCTGCACGCGCGGCTACAGCGTGATGCTCGGGTACTGGAACAACGATGTCGCAACCGCCGCGGCAATCGACGCTGCGCACTGGATGCACACCGGAGACCTCGCCACGATGGACGAGGACGCTTACGTGAATATCGTCGGGCGCATCAAGGACATGATCATTCGCGGCGGCGAGAACATCTACCCTCGAGAGGTCGAGGAATTCCTGTACACGCACCCCGATGTCAGCGATGTCCAGGTGATCGGAGTTCCGTCCGAGCGGTATGGCGAAGAGGTCATGGCCTGGGTGAAGCCCAAGGACGGCGCGACGCCGACTGTGGAATCCCTCGACGCGTTCTGCCGCGGCAGGATCGCGACCAACAAGATCCCGCGCTATTGGAAGTTCGTCGACGCGTTTCCGATGACCGTCACCGGGAAGGTGCAGAAATACCTGATGCGCGAGGCGTCGGTCGAGGAGCTGGGATTGCAGACGGCCGCGTCGGTGACAACGGCCTGAGCATCGCGCTCGCGCTTGCGGCGGCGGCGCTCTGGGGGAGCGGAGACTTTCTCGGCGGTGTTGCGAACCGCGCAGCGTCGTTGCTCTCGGTATTGGTGATCTCCCAGGGCGTCGGCCTGGTCGGGATGCTGCTGGTGGCATTCGTCATCGGCGGCCATCCCAGCGGGTCGGACCTGGGCGATGGCGCCGTTGCCGGGCTCGCCGGCGCGGCCGGCGTCGCCATGCTGTATCGCGGCCTCGCATCGGGCTCGATGTCGCTGGTCGCACCCATCACCGGCGTGGTCGCGGTGGTCGTACCGATCGCCGTCGGGGTCGGGAGCGGTGAGCGCCCGGCGGCTCTTCAGGACGCGGGCATCGTCGCGGCCGTTGCGGCTGTTGCACTGCTCAGTGGCGGGGGGGCCGTGTCCGCGCACCTCGGACGCGGGACGCTGCTCCTGGCGCTCGGCGCCGGGATCGGCTTCGGGCTCTTCTACGTCGCGATCGCGAAGACGTCCACCGGAGCCAACCTCTGGCCGCTCCTGGGCGCTCGTGGCGCATCGGTGGCGATCCTGCTCGCCGTCGTGGGAGTGACAAGGCGACCACTCAGTCTGGGCACCGCGTCTCCGCTCGTGATCATCGGAGCGGGGGCCCTCGACGTTTCCGCAAACGCGCTCTATCTGCTGGCGGTGCACGGTGGCCTGCTCAGCATCGTCGCGGTGCTCGTCTCGCTCTACCCGGTTGCCACGGTCCTGTGTTCGATGGTCGTCCTTGGGGAGCGCCTGCGCGCACCCCAGATCGCCGGCGCCGCGGCAGCGCTCGTCGCCGTGGTGCTCATCACCGCAGGCTGAGTGCCGGTCCCGGTCCGTCGAGCGCTTAAGCCAGGTCCGATTCGCGTTGCAGCATGCCGACGGCGCGAGCGTGCATCGCGGCGCTGAAGAGCCTGTAGGTGCCCTTGCCCGCAGCCTTGGCGCTGTACATCGCCAGGTCAGCGTTGCGCAGGAGCTGATCCGCGTGAGCGGTGTCGTCGTAACTCAGCGCAACGCCGATGCTGGCGGCCGGGTCGATCACCGTCCCCTGTATGTCGACGGGGCAAACCAATGACGCCATGATTCGCTCGCACGCGCTCATGACCCGCGCTTCGGTACCGATGTCCTCGAGCAGAATTGCGAACTCGTCGCCGCCGAAGCGAGCCGCGCTGTCCGACGGGCGGAGCGACTCGCGGATCCGGCGGGCGATCACGATGAGCAGTTCGTCGCCGGCCGCGTGGCCCAGACTGTCGTTGATGGCCTTGAAGTTGTCGAGGTCGGCGAAGAGCACGGCGGTGGTGTGCGCGGTCCGGCCGCTGCGTGCCAGCGCCTGCGTGACGCGATCCACAAACAGTGCTCGGTTTGGGAGTCCGGTCAACGTGTCGTGAAACGCGAGGTGCGCCATCGTGTCGGCGATCCGCGCGTTGGTCAGCGCAACACTCGCGTGCACCGCGAACGTGATCAGCATCTGTTGCTCGGTCAGGCTGTACGTGCGCCCGCGCCGGTGGGTCGCAACGGTCAGTGCACCGATGACCCTGCCGTTCTCCTCGACCGGTGCCGACATCGCAGCCTCGAGTCCCTCGCTTCGGAGGATCCCGAGCCGGTCCTTGTCGCTCTGGTAGTCCTCGATGACCACGAGCCGCCCCTCTGTGAAGGCGCGCCCGACGGCGCCCTCATCGGTACGGATGCGCGCCATGAAGGGTTCCACCTCCTCTGAGTACCCTCGTCCGGCGACGCGCAGGAGGAGCGTTGGGTCGGCGGGGTCGACCATGCGCAGATTCACCGTCTCGTCGCCGATGAGCTCCGCGGCGGCATCGACGATCATGTCGAGAATGTCCTGCCGCGGCGCCCGTTGGGACAGAGCGTGCTGGATCCCCGAGAGTTGATCGATCAGCGCGTCGCGATCGCGGAGCTTGCGACGGAGGCGTCCGCTCTCCAGGTCGTCGGACCCGGCCCGCGCCCACCCGCCTTCCTGCGTCAAGAGCGCAAGCCCTCCCTCGGTGTAGACGACGGCCGAGGCGAGGACTGCGGCGGTGGCACGGTCCTGCTCGGTGAACGGCGAGCCCGCGGCTCGCTCGAGGCGCAGGCTGCTCTCCCGCCGTGACAGCAGCCCACCGGCCCGGACGACGAGGCAGGGACCGAGTAACGGCGAGGATGCCGCCTCGGTCGTCTGCAGGTGCTCTGCCGGACGGGTCGCTGCCCCGGCGCGCGATTGTGCGTGGAGGGAGATGACCTGTTCGCCATGACGCAGCAACGTCGCTACTTCGAGATCGAGCGAATCGATCGCGAGCTGGAGGACACCGGTGATGGCGGACGCGTTCTGGTACGTGCCGAGCATGCGGCGGATCTCTCGCGCGCTGGCAGCCGCGGTCACCGAGGTCCGGCAGGGCGGTCATCGTCCACGGAGAGCAGGACATCGACCATGTGCCCGAGCGTAGCTCCGGCCAACTTCGGCAGACACCGCGTCACCGCCCTGCGACCCGCAGCCATCCGTGTCGGTGCGAGGCGGCCACGTCGGGTTGCCGGTGTTGGAGTTGGAGCTCAGGCACGACCCGCGCGGATCGCCACAGGCCCACCGTGTGATGTGGCGTTTGTCACAGTGCCGAACGACGCACTGCTATGTGCGCTGACGAACCGACCGGTGATCGTTCATTGGCGCAGGTTGGCTCGAGACGGAAGTGGAATGAACGACCTCATGGCAGTGCTCGCGGTGTGGGCTGCGGCGTCGCGTCCCGCATCGCGTTCACTGGCCATGTGCCCGATGCCACCACGGCGGAGTGCAGGTCGATGCGCCCGCCATGGTCAGCTGAGCGAGTTGGCCACTGCCCGGGGCCGCAGCGCGCTGAGGGCAGCGCGGTCGGCAAGGGCGGTCGCGACATCCTCCATGTCAGCCGCCATGGTGGGCTTGCCGAGACCGAATCCCTGACCGAGCCTGATGCCGCCGGCCTTCATCAGGTCGGCGACGAATTCGTTCTCGACCCCTTCGGCAATCACCAACGCGCCACTGGCGCGTGCGAAGGCCATGGTCGCATCCATCGCGGCGCGAGATCCGATCCTGGTTGACGTCATGGTGAGACTGCGCCCGAGCTTGAGGAATTCGCTCGAGGAGGCCGCAAGGAGCTCGAGGGTGGAGTGTCCTTCGCCGACATCGTCGAGCGCGAAGCGGATTCCCTCCGCGCGGTATGACGCGAGCACGCTCGCCAGCACCTCGTAGTCGCGGATGTGCTCGTGTTCGGTGATCTCGAGCACGACCGACGTCGGCGCACGATCTGCGGTGCTGAGGAGGAGCAGGAGCTGGTCGACGCCATGGACCGGGTCGAGGAGCGCTGCGGCGCTGATGTTGAGGAACAGCGGCTTGTCGGCCGGCAGTTGCCGTGCCTCCTCGACAGCTCTGCGTCGGCACAGCCAGTCGAGGTCGCGAATATGCCCACTCGTGCGAGCAGCTTCGAAAACGGGCTCGACCGAGTCCATCGCGGCGAAGCCCTCCGGCCGCGTCAGCGCCTCGTATCCCATGACCGTCCCGTTGTCGAGGCTGACGATCGGCTGAAACATGGTCGTGATTGCCCCGCCCCCGAGCAGACGCGTGACCACGTCCGAGTACGACCGCTCGGCGATGTCGGCCGCCTCGCCGCCCTCGTACGACGACCCTGCGACGCGGTCACCACCGGCACGCTTGGCGCGGTACAGGGACTCGTCGGCGCGCTGCCACACCGATGGCGGGTCCGCGCCCGCGGGGGCCGCGCTCCATCCGACCGTGATGCGGACCGGGCCCGTGGCGAGCACGAGTGAATGCATCGCCACGCGCATGCGCTCGGCTACCAGTTGGGCGCCGAACGCGCCGATCTCCGGCAGCAGCGCAGCGAACTCGTCGCCGCCGATGCGTGCCATCACGTCCCAGCCGCGGACGAGAAGTCCGAGCGTATGGCCGACGACCCGCAGCAGAGCGTCTCCTGCGGCGTGTCCCTGGGAATCGTTGATGTTCTTGAGGTGATCGACGTCCACCGAGAGGACGGCGAACGGGAGTCGCGGAATGGTCCGGAGTGCCCGGTCGAATTCACGCCGGTTCTTGAGGCCTGTGAGCGCGTCGGTGGCGGCGAGGGCCGCGAGTTCGACTGCGGCTGCGTGTGCCGCGGCCTCGGCGCGTGTTCGCTCGATGAAGCGTCCGAGGTGGTGGCAGATCGTCGACATCGATGCGAGCGTTCTGCTCTCGGGACGCGCAGCCGGCTCGCGAAACACGACGAGGACACCGACCAATCCGGTGCCGCCTCGAATGGGAAAGGTCACTGCGCCGTGAATGCCCGCGGCCGCGGCTTCCGCGGCGCGACCGCCCTTGCCTCCCGCGATCACCGACGCGACCGCCGACCCGCGACCGGTGCGGACCACTCTGCTGACCAGCGCCGGCCCGCTGCCGACTCCCAGCGCCCGGCCACCCGCCTCGAAGGCGACGGCGTCAGGCGCGCCGTCGGACGATGAATAGTGCAGTTCGACATCGCGCGCCGTGCCGTCGCGCAACCAGATCTCACCGATGCGTCCGTCAAGCGCTGCCGTGAGCATCGAGAGTGCGGTGCCGAGCGTCACATCGAGATCGGTCGACTCGTTGAAGAGCGCGAGGATCGCGATCAACAACTCTTCTGGTGCGCTGATCGCGGGCACCAGCGAGTGCCGGTCGGCGTGCCCGACCACGTCACGATGCTGCACGGCCACTGCGCGCACGGCGCCGCTGTCAGGCACCTGCCGGTCTGACGCGTGAATGGGCAGTACCGACACTGTGCATCACCTAGGAACGGATGGCATGACCCTCTGCACGGTGCTGGCGGCCCAGGTCGTGGTCTGTACGCAGACGCACTTACGCCGTCGTCCGCGACAGCACTGCGTTCTTCGGTTGCAGAGCGGTCATGTGCGCCACGGCCGCATGACGGCGCCGCGATACGCGTAACGGCGACGCGGGTCGCGTCTACCCGAGCGGTGACGGGCCGAATCGTCCCCAGACGACGACGGCGGAGAGCACCAGCAACACGACATTCACCGCCATCGCCGATCGCTCATTGCGTCGGGCATGGGTGACCAGCGCGCCGACCATGATCACCACCAATCCCGCTGCGGCAAGCGGTGTCAGCACCGGCGCGATGTGCAGCAGTCCCGGCAGGATCAACCCGAGTGCCGCGAGGAGCTCGAGGAAGCCGACCGCGAGCAGCCATTGCACAACCCAGAGCAGCACATTCATGCCCAGCGCGCCTCCAATTTGCACTACAGCGGTGCGGCGGTGCCTCGCCTGCCGCGGCTTGGACTTCTCTTGGAGCTAGTGTAGTACGAGTTGCTATTCGTCGGGGGTCCGGCCGGGTACCATGAGATCCGATGGACCAGGCATGCAGCGCGACTGCCATCCAATGCGACGGGGCACTCACGTCGGTGTTCTCGGTGCTCGGCAAGCGCTGGACCGGGGTCGTGATCGGGGTGCTGCTCGAGCGTCCCGCCCGCTTCGCCGAGATAGCGCGGGCGATCCCGGGGATCACCGAAAGCATGCTCTCGGCCCGTCTCACGGAGCTGAAGGATGCGGGGCTGCTCACGCGTGAGGTGATCGAAGGTCCGCCGATCGCGTCGCTGTACCGGCTGACGCCGAGCGGCGAGGCGCTGCGGCCGGCCCTGACGGCACTCGGCGAGTGGGCAGAGGCACATCTGAGTCAGCACGTGTGAGCGGCGCGCCGCCGGGCTGGGATCCGGCTTCAGCCCCCGGAGACGATATGCGGGGCGTTCGGGCGGGGTGGGCGGCGGCGCGGGAGCGCGATGATCCGGGCCCCACTGGTGGGTGTTGCGCTCAGCGCGCGATCCCGGCCCTCGTGCTTCGCTGAGTACATGGCTCGGTCTGCCGCCCCGAGCAGTTGATCGAGCGTGCCGCCGTGCGCTGGGTAGGTGGCGATGCCGATCGACGCCGTCAGCCCATCGAGGATGCCGCCCTCCGGCATGGTCACATCGCGGATTGCGAGGCGGACTGCTTCAGCAGCGATCCACGCGCCTTCGGAGGAGCACTCGTTGAGCAGCACGACGAATTCCTCGCCGCCGAGCCGCACCACGGCATCAGCGCCGCGCACGGTCGTGCGCAGCTGGGCTGCAACACGCTGGAGCACCATGTCGCCGATGGCATGCCCGCTGCTGTCATTGACCGCCTTGAAGTGGTCGAGGTCGACGAGCAACAGTGACAGTGGCTTGCCGTCACGAGCGGCACGTGCAATGTCGCGTTCGCCGGCGTCCCGCAGCCAGCGGCTGTTGTACAGACCGGTGAGGGGGTCGGTCATCGCGGCGTTGACCAGCTCGCCGTAGAGCTGCGCGTTGCGCCAGGCCGACGCGGCGACGTGAGCAAACAGCGACGCGGCCTCGAGCTCGCTGGCGCTGAACTGATCGCTGCCGAGTCGCCAGCAGTTGATGATCCCGAGCTTGTGCTCGGTCGCGACAAGCGGCACCAGCAGGAGTGACTCCTGGACGTACGAGGTCCCGGGGATCTGTCGCGCCAGGGGATGCTGCGACGTGTCGGGAATGTTCTGCGGGGTCCCTTTCGCAAACGCCCATCCGGTGATCCCGGCGTCGAGCGCCATGCTGTCCGCCATGATCTCGTCGCGATCCGGTCCCGTGGCCAGCACCGGGACGAGGCGAAAGGTCTCGTAGTCGGCAACGAAGATCGCCATCTCCGTGACCGGCACGACGCGGCCCATCTGCTCCGCCATGACGCCGAGAATGCGCATCGGATCGTGCTCACTCTGCAATGCCAGGGCTGCGTCGCTGAGTGCCCGTGCCAGCGTTCGCCGGGGTCGAGGGGCCGAGGCCGAGCTCGCCACGACAACTTCCGCCGGCGACGGAGGTTCGGGTGCGTGGGGGGCCGCTACTCGCGTCGGCGAGACCACGCGCTGCGCGAACCACGCCGCATCGACGACCTGCAGGGAGGTGTCACCTTGGAGGGCGTGCTGCAGGACCGGCCTGCCCAGCAGCCATCCCTGACCGAATTGCACTCCGAGCGACTGCAGCGTGTCCTGTTCACGCTGCGTCTCGATGCCTTCGGCGATCACCCGCGCACCGATGTGGCCGCTGAAGGACAGCAGTGCCACGACGAGCGCACGACGAGCTCGATCGGCGTCAATCGCGGTGATCAGCGAGCGGTCCACCTTGATGAACTCGGGTCGAAGCTCGGCGATGACCCGCATGCTCGCGTGCCCCGCACCGGCATCATCGACCGCGATGCGGAATCCACGCGCACGCAACTCTGCGGCGATCCGCTGCAGGAGTGCGAGGTCGGGAACCGGCTCGCGCTCGCTGAACTCGAGCACGACGGCCGCCGGATCCACCTTCGCCTCGGAGACGGCCTTGTCGAGCGCGGCGACGCCACTGTGGTCCACGAGGGTTCCGATGAGCACGTTGACGAACAGGTCGGCCGCCCCGATGTTGGACGCTGCCTGCAGCCCGGCGCGGACGCACGCGAGGTCGACGGCGGACTGCATGTTGAGCGCGGCAGCGGCGCCGAAGAGGTGGTCCGGGGTGCGGATTCGCGGTCGCTGCGGAAACCGCGCGAGTGCTTCGTAGCCGATGACCGTGTCGTTGACGAGCCGGACAATCGGCTGGAGCGCTGCCACGATCTGTCCGCTGGCGAGCAGTGAGGTGACGGTGCGACGCAGCCTGCCGTCCGGAGCAGGGGAGGCGGGACCATCGAAGCGCTCCACCGCGGGCTGAGCCTCGGCGGACCAGGCGGCCGCCAGCATTGCGGCAACGACCTCGAGGATCGGGCTCAGGCTTGGAGTGCATCCGGGACCCCAGACGGTGAGCACGGCCACCACCCTGTCGCGGCACTTCACCGGCACCGCGATCACGTCGCGCTCGTCCGCCGCGTTCGGCAGGGCCTTCGCGAAGCCGGAATCGTTGGTGAGCCGGCGGAGCGTTTCCGAGGCATCCGCCGCCCCGAAGTACGGGCGTCGCAGCCGGACCGGTTGACGCAGCGACTCGACACCGTCCAGCGGGATGCGCATTCCGATCATGGACGCAGCCTGCTGCTGAGACATGCGATCGACCAGAGAGGCAGGGACGTGTACGGCGATCACCACCGCTATATCGGACTCGACGGCGGTCACGGTGCCGGCCACCTGCAGGCCGGCCAGCGCTGTGACCACCTCGTTTGCCGCCTTCTCCGGGCTCCGGATGGCCGGGAGGGAATGGCCGAGCCGGGTCAGGACGGCCAGGTGCAGATCGGAAGACCGTGGAGCCACGTCCGAGAGTGTGCTGCGTTTCTGCGTCACCACTGACAACGGATCGGTCGCTATCCGTCGGCAAATCGCCATATGTCGGGTCACCGTCCAAATTCGCGGGTGCCTCGCGGGCGGGAGTTGGTGGGGTCGAGGGTGGGCTCGGTTTGGCCGGTCCGGCGGCGGCGTACGCTTCCGGACATGAGCCGCGACGCAGATTCGGCCGCGCGCGAACTGCTGCTGGCCAAACGAGCCGAGATCGTCACCAAGGTGGACGCGCTCGGTGAGCACGATCCCGCCGAAGTCGCAAACCTCGGGTTCGGCAAGCGGATCGGCGACGCCACGACGTACGCGGTTGGGAGGATGACCGATGCCTACCAGGCCCGGACCATCTACGCGACGGTCGCCGACATCGATCAGGCGCTCGAGCGGCTCGACGCGGGAACCTACGGGCGGTGTCTCATCTGCGCGACGGCGATCCCGGCGGAACGGCTCCAGGCTGTGCCATGGGCCGCACTCTGCGTGCCCTGCAGCGCGAAGCCGGCCCGGTCGAGCGTGGTGCGCTGACTGTCGGTCCGGGTCAGCTGCCGCCGGAACCAAAGGGGCGGCCGCACGTGACGATCCGCACCCTGGCGCGGAGAATGGACTGCGACCACCGGGCGACAGTTGCTAAGGAGGACCCCTGGCATGGATGTGATGAGCGTGCAGGACGCGGCGTTCCTCCATATCGAGAATGGCAACAACCCGATGCACATCGGGTCGGTCGCGGTGCTCGAGGGGCCGGCTCCCGCATACGGAGACCTTGTCCGCCTCATCGCCTCGAAGCTGCCCCTGGTTCCGAGATACCGACAGAAGGTGCGGTTCGCACCAGGTGGCATCGGGCGGCCGGTCTGGGTCGACGACCCGCATTTCCAGATCCTGTATCACATCCGCCATACGGCGGTTCCCCCGCCGGGCGGCCGGGACGAGCTCCGCAACCTGGCGGGTCGTGTGTTCGCGCAGACGCTGGACCGCGGCAAGCCGCTCTGGGAACTCTGGATGGTCGAAGGGCTCGACGACGGTCGCTGGGCGGTCATCTCCAAGGTGCACCACTGCATGGTGGACGGCGTCTCCGCAACCGATCTGATGACCGTGATGTTCGACGCCACCGATGGACAGACGCTGGAAGCGCAGCCGGTCGAGTGGGCGCCGGAGCCTGAGCCCGGCACATTCAGCCTGGCGGCCCAGGGTGTCGTCCGCGCCGTCACGGATCCCCTCGGTCGCCTCCGCGACCTCTCGGGCGGCCTTCGGATCACCACGGGACCGCGAACCCGCCTCGCGGAAGGCGCGGCGCTGCTCCGCTCGCTGGCGGAGTGGAGCAGACGCTCGGCGACGTCGCTCAACGGTCCGATCGGCCCACACCGGCGCTGGAGCTGGGCCGAAGCCGGCCTCGACGATGTGAAAACCGTTCGCCAGGGTCTGGGTGGGACGGTGAACGACGTCGTGCTTGCCGCGATCACCGCGGGGTTCAGGTCGCTGCTCCTGCATCGCGGTGAGGACGTGTCCAATCGGGTGGTGCGCACTCTCGTGCCGGTATCGGTGCGCGCCGATTCCGAGCGGGGCACGTACAACAACCGTGTCTCGGGGATCTTCCCCGGCCTTCCCGTGTCGATCGCAGACCCGGCCGACCGCCTCAACGCGATCTCGGCGCAGCTGTCGATGCTCAAGGGATCGAAGCAGGCGGTCGCGGGCGACGCCCTGGTGAAGCTCGCGGGCTTTGCTCCGCCGATGCTGCTCTCGATCGGGGCGCGACTCGCTGCACGAACGCCGCAGCGGGCGCTCCAGACAGTGACGACCAATGTTCCCGGCCCCCAATATCCGCTCTACGTCGTCGGGCGCCGGATGGTCTACTCGTACCCGTACGTGCCGATCATGGGAAGTGTTCGGGTCAGCATTGCCATCTTCTCGTACTGCGGACGGCTCTTCTTCGGGATCACCGGGGACTACGACACGGTCACCGACATCGACGTCGTGCGCGATGGCATCGAGGAGGGGATGCGTGAGCTGGTCGCGGCCGCGGGTGGCGCCAAGCAAGAGGCCGTGCGCAAACCTGCAGCGCGGCCACCACGTCGGTCACGCCCGCGCGCCGGCTCGCCGAACGGTCAGGCTGCGGTTCGCTCCGGAAAGAGGTGACGTGCGACGGATGGTGGCCTGAATGGCGCCCACACGCCCTCGGATTGGGCGAGCCGATCAGCGATGACCCAGAGCGCCGCGGCGTTGTGTCCCATGCCGAGATGGCTGCTGTACACGGCGACGTTCTCGCGGTGCTCTCCAGGCGTGTTGATGCAGGCCTGCCACGGCACAACGCCGTCGAGCCGTGAGTACACAGCGGTCGTCGGGACCGGGATCGGCAGCGCGAGCCGTTCGCGTCGGGGCAGCGAACCCGGGCTGACGTGGAGCACGCCCAGACGCCGGTACGCCGCGACGGCGCGGCTGTCATCCGGATCCGCGAGACCGAACGGGCTGCCGAGCGTGATCACCTGTCGGACGACTGAGGGGCGCGAACGAGCGAGTTCCCGGGCGAAGATCCCACCCAGGCTCCAGCCGACGAGGCTCACCGGGCGTCCCGCAGCGTGCTGGAGCGCCTCGAGCTGCTCGGTCATGCCGCTGAGGATCGCCGGGGTCGGGCCGAGGTTGCGTCCGAGCCGCCACCCGTGGACCTCGTAGCCGAGGGTGCGCAGGTAGCGGCGCATGGTGGCGGTCGAGGCGTCCTCGGCGAGCAGCCCCGGGAGGACCAGAACCGGATGGCCGTCACCCCGCGGAGCCCGGAGCAGCAGCGGCGACGCGGCCAGCATCGTGCCGTAGTCGGCGATGGCGCGCCCCGGCTCGCTGATGAACAGCGCGAGCGACGGTCGCATGGTCGCGGTCACAGATGCTTCATACCACCTCGACGTGGTCGGTGAACGCCGCAGACACACGCCGCTGCCGCCGCGTCCCAATGGTGGAAGCGCTCGTGCGTCTGCTCTCTGTTCGATCCACGCGCCTGCCGGCGCCTTGCTAGAAGGGAGCGATGCCCCACGTGCTGGTATGTCCTTCGCCCGGCTGGAGAACGATCAGCCCCGCACCCGAATTGAAGGCGTCCGGCGCGCACGTCATCGGCTCGATTGCAAGGCCATGGCGGCGCCGTGTCACATCGCCGAGCGTGTCGCCGCTGTAGACCATCGCGTACCGATGCGAGGCGTCCATCCACACCACCACGCCGTGGCGGGCGTCAGGCGCAGTCAGCGAGATCCTCGAGATGCCGTCGTCGTCGACGGTGAGGCCCGTGAACGCCGTGTCGAGGACCAGGGAGCCGATCGGCCGCGGAGTCCGAAAGTCGAAGTGCGTCCCGGAGACCGGCCGTTGGGCGCCGGTGGGAATCCCGCGATCGTCGGCGTCGAGTGTGGCCGCGGCGGGGATGTGGAGCAGCGCATCATCGATGGTGCCGCTGCTCGCGAGACACACGTACGGATGCGCGCCGGCGCCGAAGGGGCACGCCACCTCGCTGCGGTTGGTCGCAGTCACGCTGACCGTCAAACCGTCGCCGGCGAGCCTGTACGCCGCACGCAGATGGAGATGGAACGGATATCCATCCGCAGGGTGCAGATCGAGCACCAGCGTCACGGCCGCCTCCGAAATATCGAGGCGCCGCCACATCAGATTGTGGGTCAGCCCATGGATGGCGCACCCGGTCCGCCGCTCCGTCACCTGGAGTCGAAGGTCGCGGCTCGCAAAACGGTATCTCGCATCTGCGATGCGGTTGGGCCACGGCAGCAGCAGCTGTCCACGGCTGCCGTCGCCTGGCTGGTCCTCCGCGTACCCATCGACGAAGGCAACGGCGTCACTGCCGTACTCGCGTAGTCCCGCGCCCCGTTCGACAACGACAGCGTGTTGCCTCCCGTGCGTGAGCCGGTACTGCTGTCCGGACGGGAAGGGCGTCACAACGCCGTGTGCGGATCCGACCAGGCTCTTGGTGTTGGCTGGATGCGCGGCGGGGACACGACCCGGTCCAACTCGGTCCGGATCACGGAATAGCACTCGCACGAAACCGCCTCGAGGCCGTCTCGATCGACGATGGTCACGTGGCCCCGGACGTAGCGGATGAGGCCGGCGCGCTGCAGGATCCCGGCGGAGACGGAGACTGTCGATCGCCGGGCACCGAGCATCTGACCGAGAAACTCCTGGGTGATCATGAACTCGTCAACACCGACGCGATCGTGGCTCATCAGCAGCCAGCGGCTCAAACGCTCCTCACTGGAGTGGAGCCGGTTGCACGCCGCGGCCTGCGAGATCTGCCCGAAGAGCGCCTGCGTGTATCGCTCCACCAGCGACTGAAATGCACTGGATCGATTGAACAGCGAGAGAAATTCGGTCGCCTCGATGCGCAGGCTGTGGCCGGCGACCTGTGAGATGGCACGGACGGCCAGGCCGCCGAGCGGAACCACCGGCACGCCGACGATCCCTTCGTTGCCGATCGTGGCCACCTCGACAATCGCCCCATCGTGCAGTGGCGTCACCAGTGAGATGACTCCGTTGATCGGAAAGTAGAGCGCGTCAATGGTGGCTCCGGGTTCAAATAGCACCGTTTTCACCGGCAGCGTGATGTTTCTAACAAGACCGAACACCTCCTCGCGCTCTGCCGAAGGAAGCGCAGTGAGAAGCCTGTTCTCACCAACCGGGGCGGCCCTTCCGGCCGCGTCCTGGTTCATGCCGCCACTTGCCTGATATTCAACCTATGTGCGCTGCGGGACAGACGCGTCATCCGTTGTGTTCCAGATTATGCGGCACCAGCAGGGACGATAACAGCGCGCAGTTCAATGCGATCAAAGGAGATGCTGGCGCGTGTCTGCACAACGCAGCGACCCCGAGCCGGGCGTGTTGGATCCGGGCGATCAGCAGTGGCTCGAGGCGATGGCAGACGCTGTGTTGATCCTGTCGCCCGTCTATGATCGCCGCCGGTATCCCACCGACTTTCGGGTGGACTACGCCAATGCCGCCGCCGCCGAGCTCGCCGGCGACTCACACGACGATCGCATCGAGACCGGGTCGCTCGTCGGGGCGAACTTCTTCAGCATCGAAGACCCGCCAGCGACCGCGCTGCTGACCGCACTCCGAGAAGCACTGCTCACGGAGGTCCCCGCCGCCATCGACGGACTGCGTTATCGCGCGGTGCTCGCTGGTGTCCCGATCGATCAGGTGCGCGACGTGCGGATCAGCCGGCACGGCGAACGCCTTCTCGTCACGCTGCGCGACGTCACCGAACGGGAGCATACGGAGCAGGGCGTGCGCCGCAGCGAAATGAGCCTCCGGGCGCTCGTCGACGGCGTCTTCGACGAAGCGCTGATGACCGTCGACCCAGTCGGGAACGTCGTCAGCTGGAACACCGGTGCGGAACGGATCTTCGGATACTCGGCCAGTCAGATGGTCGGGCAGCACTATTCGGTGCTCTACCCACGCGGGTGGCCGGTCAGCGGCCCGCTCGACGCCGAGGACACGATTGCAACCGAGCGACTCCATGAGACCTGGCAAGTCCGCCAGGACGGGCGACGCTTCTGGGCAAGCGTGTCGATTACTGCCATGCATGGCGAGAACGGCGAGTTGCGCGGCTTCTTCTCGGTCACGCGAGACCTCACCGAGGAGTCCGAGCAGCGACGCCGCGCATTGTACTTCGCGCTGGTTCGCGCTTTGGCCGAATGCACCGATATCGACGACGCGGCGGAGACGATCCTTGCAAAGACGACCTTCGCGCTCGGGGCCACGTTCGGCGAGATGTTCGTCGCGCGACAGGAGCAGGGTCGCCTCGATTCGACGATGCGACATGCCTTCCCGCGCTCGACGCTCGACGCGCTCGACGTGGCCGCCGACGGTGCCCCGGGGCCGGTCGATGCGCTGATTGCGCGCGTCCGCACCACGAGAGCCGTCGTCACCGTATCCGATCTCAACGAACTGGGGACGCCGGCGCAGGTCGCGGCCGCGGTGTCACTCGGCGTGCGGTCCGCGATTGCGTGCCCGATCGCCACCGCGAGGGGGATCGTCGGCGTGCTCGCGTATTTCTTCGACACGCTCCCGAGCGTCGAGGCACTCACGGCCGAATCGATCGCCGAGATCAGCGCTGAAGCAGCGCGTGTGATCAATCGAATTCGCGCACAGGGGGAACTGCGAGCCGAAGCGCTCCACATGGCGGAGCTGGCCAGCACCGACCGGTTGACAGGGCTGAAGAACCGTCGTGAGTTCGACCGAATTCTCGGAACGATTCCGCGCCAGCCCTTTGCGATCCTCGCCATCGATGTCGACCATCTGAAGCTGGTCAACGACGAGTTCGGTCACGAGGCCGGCGACACGGTGTTGCGAACTGTGGCAACTACGCTCGCGCTCATGTTGCGCGGGTGGGATGTCATCGCGAGGGTCGGTGGCGACGAGTTTGCCGCGATCCTGCTCGACGTCGACCCGGCAGAAGCCGCGTCCGCCGCACAACGACTTCGCGCCGCGATGCACCTGGTTCCGACTCCTGGCGGGCGGTCGAACATCAGCGTTGGCTGGGCGTCGGCGATAGCCGGCACCGACCCGATGTCTGCGTGGCGTCGCGCCGACGAGTGCCTCTACGAAGCCAAGCGGAGTGGTCGCGACCGGGTCGTCGGTCGCCACGTCGACGGTGCGGAGCAGATCACAGCAGCCGGATCATCGGTCACGGAGCTGATCGGCGAGTTGGTCAACGGATTGCCGATTCACTCGGTCTACCAGCCGATTGTCGACCTCAACGACGGCCACGTCGTCGGCTACGAGGCGCTGGCGCGCCCCGAGGGATTCGGCGCGTCCGACAGTGTCGAGGCGCTCTTCGAAGTTGCGCATCGGTCGGGCCACATCCGCGATCTCGACTGGTTGTGCCGGCGCTCGGCGCTGAGCCAGGCTGCATCGCTCCCCGCAGGGATCCTCCTCTTCATGAACGTGAGTGTCGCGGCGCTGCTCGACCCGCTCCACGACGTCGATCAACTGATGTTGCTGCTCGAATGGACCGGTCGGTCGCCACACCGCCTGATCCTCGAGATCGGCGAGCACGAGAGCGTCCGAGACCTCGACCGGATGCGCCTGGTGCTGACGTCATATCGCAAGGCGGGCATACGCTTTGCCATCGACGACCTTGGTGAGGGATTCGCCACCACCGAATTGCTCGACACGGCAGCGCCCGAGTTCGTGAAGTTGGCGCGCAGCCTCACCATGAACGCGGCTCGCCGGAGCACGCGTGTCGCGATCAAGACAGCGCTGGGCTTTGCTCATGCTCACAAGTCGGTCGTGATTGCCGAAGGTGTCGAAAACGAGTTGGTCAGCGACCAGATCCGATCGCTCAAGATCCCGCTCGGACAGGGATTCGGCCTCGGGCGACCCACGGTCGCCGCGGATCTCCTCGACGCTGCAGCCGCATGGAGAACGCGCGACACCTTGCGTCCGCTGCGGCCCCGCAACGTCCAGGCGCGCGTGCATGGTGGCCCGTCGGCGCAGGAGCGCGAAGGATCCGCAAGTGGCGGAGGCGTGGGGCCGCCGCAGAACGCCTCGCGTCGATCGCTCGATGCGAAGCCTCGGCGCATCGTCAAACGATCAGGTCATCCGTCGTCTGGGAGGCTTCATTCATGAGCGGACGTCCGTCGAAGAGCCGGCAGCAGCCGCTCGGGCCTGATGAGACCTTCAGTGCGCTGGTGACCCGGCTGATCATCACCAACCAAGCGGAGCGCGCGACGCGGGAGAAGATCCTTCCGACGACGCTCTCAATCCGTCCCGAGGCGGCGGGCGATGCCCTCGGCGAGGCGCAGAGCAGCGCCTGAGCCAAGTCCGAGAAACAACGACGGCTCGGCGAGCTCGAGCTCGAGGAGCAACGGCGCGTTGTCATCGCCGCGTACGAGGTCGACGCGCGCGTAGAGCAACGTTGTGGGCGACCAGGGGAGGGCGTCCAGCACCGCCTCGGCAACGGCGCGCTCGTCCTCGCCCGGGGTACGAGGTGTGATGTCCTCGCGCGCCCAGAGCTCATCGGTGGCGACGCCCGGAGCTCGGAGGAGCGCGCCTTTGCGGACTGCGTGTGAGAAGACACCGTCGATGTAGATCAACCCTGTCTCGCCGTTGGCGTCGACGGACGGAACGTAGGGCTGCACCATCACCTCCCGGTCCTCGGCCAGCAGGCGTTCGACATGGGTTCGAGCCGCCCGGTGGTCACCAGGGCCGTATCGGGACGTGTTCTGAGCGCCGGACGAGACAGCCGGTTTCACCACGAGATTGCCTTCCGGAAGCTGGAACGCCCGATCGCCGGCGTCGGGCTTCACCCATGTGGTCGGGACGACCGGAATGCCCGAGGCTGCAAGGGCGCGCAGGTAGCTCTTGTCCGTGTTCCATCTGATGACCTGGACCGTGTTGAGAACACGCGGCAGGGACCCTGCCCACTCGAGAAAGGCGTCGCGGCGTTCCGCGTAGTCCCACGTGGATCTGATCACGACCACGCGGAACTCGTCCCAGCGCACCGCAGGGTCGTCCCAGACCCGAGCCTCGGCGGTCATTCCGCACGCTTCCAGGGCAGGGATCACCTGTCGCTCGTCGGCGTCGAGGTTCGGGAGGAGTGAGCAGGTGGCCAGCGCGACGTCCGTCAGGTGGAGTGCCTCCGACAAGGGCGAGATGAGGGCGCGCGACACACGTCGCGACCGAAGCCGGAATCATGACCGCCACCGCGCGCAGGGGTGTTCTGTACGCCAGCGGACCGCCGCAACGCCCGTGCTGTGGCTTTAATGACGCCATTGATGCGAGGCGACCAGTCTTGACGCGCACCTGGCCGCCGGGGGTCTCGTCGAACCGCGGGGTTGAGCCCCCGATGATGGAGGAGCGGTTCACGACGATCCGCGGCCAGAAACTTCGCTACCTTGTCGGCGGGCAGGGAAAGCCGCTCGTCCTGTGCCACGGCTTCCTCAGTTCCGCCGAGGAGTTCGGCGGCCGCTTCAGTGAACTCGGTGCCTACCGGACGCTGATCATTCCGGATCTCCCCGGCAACGGCGCGTCGCCCGCGCTCCGCGGACGCCATTCCTCCGGGGCGATGGCCGATCTCCTGTTCGACCTGCTGAGCCAGCTCGAGATCGATGCTTTCGACGTCGGCGGCCTCTGCCTCGGGGCTACCGTCGCCTGTGCCCTCGCGAAACGCGCTGGGAGCCGGGCGGAACGGCTGGTGCTGCACACGCCCCTCCTCTCCCCGGACCTGATGCGACGCCGCTATCGAGATCAGGTGCGCCTCCTGAGCAGGCGGCCGATGTGGGACGGCGTCGTCTGGCTGAGCCGGCAGCGCTGGGTCAGCGATCTCTACAAGCGCTTCGTCATCGTCGAGGGCGACGTCGACGATCGCACCGCCGACATCAACTACGAGAACCAGCGCCGCGCGGATCCTCGCGCCGCCCGGGAGTGGCTCAACGACTGCCTCCGTCGCGATGACGTCGAGGTGGTTGCGGCTCGAGCCGACCGAACGCTGATCATCGTCGCCCGTCACGATCGCCTCGTCGACGTGGAGCGCCTCAAGGAATTGATCGCGACGCTCCCGGACCTTCAGGTGTTCACCGACAGCGACCAGGGTCACGGCTGGAACGAGGCGGCGGTGCACCGTCAGCTCGAGGTGCTGAAATCCTTCTTCGGCAACTGCCACGGCAACGGCCACGCCGCCAACGGCTCCCACGCGAGCATGGCACCGCTCAGCACCAACGGCGGCGCCGGGAGCGCGCTCAACGGGCGTCCGGCGCTGCTCGACACGGTCACGATCCCGCTGTCGCCTGCCTGACCGGCGGAGGAGCAGGCCGGCGCGATCCTCCGGATCCGGCTGAAGCCGCGCGTTCGAGTTCCAGCAGGCTCCGCTTGCGATCGAGACCCCATCCATACCCTGTGAGACCGCCGTCGGCGCCGATGAGCCGGTGGCAGGGCACGACGATCGAAATCGGGTTCTGTCCATTCGCGCCGCCAACCGCTCGGGGCGCCCGCGGCCGTCCGATGCGTTCGGCGAGCTGCCGGTAGGTCGAGGTCTGACCGAAGGGGATCTCGAGAAGCGCCGACCACACGGCGACCTGAAAGGGCGTCCCCTCGAGCCGGAGCGGGAGGTCGAACCGGGTGCGTCTGCCGCGGAAATACTCGTCGAGCTGCCCGCCGAGCGCACGCATCGGCTCGGCAGCGCCGCCTGCGCGCCCGCTGACACGAGGGGTACGGGCGTGGCCGTCGAAAGAGAGCCCGACGAGCTCGTCGCCCGCGAACGTGACGAGCACGGGGCCGAGCGGTGTGGGCAGGGAGCCATACGACCTCAGCGTCGGAGCGTCATCCACCTGACAAGCCTGAACCGCGGCACGCGGCCGGATCTGGCCATATTCGGACAGATCCACGCCGGTGTCCGGATATGGCCGGTATCGGTCGGGACATCGCGGTACAAGTAACGCCATGAGCGGATTCTCGGCCGTGGTCACGACGGGCATCTACTGCCGTCCCGGGTGCTCCGCTCGCCCGAATCCCGCCAACGTGCGCCACTACGACCTTGCCGCCGCCGCGGAGGCAGCCGGCTTTCGGGCCTGCCTCCGATGCCGTCCGTACCGCGCCGCGGCCCCGATGGGAGGCGCGGCCTCCGAGGTGGTCTGCCGTGGGATCCGCCTCGTCGTCGACGGCGGTCTCCGGAGCGACAGCGAGGTCGCCGTCGCGGGACGCCTCGGACTCTCAGTTCGCCACCTCCGCCGCCTCTTTCAGGATCAGGTCGGAGTCACTCCGGCTCAGCTCGCGCGCTCGAGCCGTGCGCACTTCGCGCGGCGACTTCTCGATGACACCGATCTGTCGGTGACGGAGGTCGCGTTCGCATCGGGCTTCGGGAGCCTGCGCCAGTTCAACCGGACCATCAACGACGTCTTTCGGGCCACCCCGCGCGACCTGCGTGCCCGGCGGCGTGCTGCCGACCGCCTCGTGGCCGACGGCGGGCTGCGGCTTCGTCTCAACTTCGCCGGCCCAATCGAGTGGCCCGCGATGCTCGGATACCTCGCCGCACGAGCCGTCCAGGGCGTCGAACACGCCTCAGGTGGCGTGTATCGCAGGACGATCCTGATCGATGGCGACCCCGGCGTCATCGAGATCGCTGAGGGTGGCCCGGATCACCTCCTGCTGACAGCGCATCTGCCGCACTGGGGCGGGCTCATCCACGTCGTGCAGCAGGTCCGGCGCCTCTTCAACCTCGACTTCGATCTCGTGTCGGCCAGGATCGCACTCGGAGGCGATCCGGTGCTCGGCGCTCGGATCGCGACGCTCCCGGGGCTTCGAGTGCCGGGCGCCTGGGATCCATTCGAGGTCGGCGTCAGGGCAATCGTCGGCCAGCAGGTCACCGTCGCCGGCGCCGGGACGATCATCGGCCGGATCGTCGCACGTCACGGGACGCCTGTCCCCGGGCTCGCGCCGTTCAGCCTCACGCACGTCTTTCCCTCGGCGGAGACGCTCGCCGAAGCTGATCTCGCCGGTACCGGGCTCACCGGCATTCGGATGGCCGCGATTCAGAACTTCGCGAGGAGCGTGGTGGACGGGTCGGTCAGGCTCGATCGCAGCCGGACGCTCGACGAGCAGGTGATCACGGTGACCGCGGTGCCCGGTCTCGGTCCCTGGACCGCCCAGTACCTCGCACTCCGCCTCGGTGAGAGCGATGCCTTCCCGGCAGGCGATCTGGGCTTGCGGCGATCGCTCGAGGCGCTCACCGGAGGTGCGATGACGCCCCGGATGGTGGCGGAGCTTGCAGAACGATGGCGCCCCTGGCGAGCGTTCGCCGCGATCCATCTCTGGCTGACCCCACGAGCCGGCCCGGTCTGACGCAGGATCGGAGTTGCGATCAATCCGTTCGCAAACGGGGAGATTGCCCGATCATGTGCGCCGTGGTTGCCAAGCGTGGTCGTGCGGCACGCGCGCCGTTCTGGTCGGGCGCGTGACCGTTAGCGACCCCCGTCACGGCAGCGCCGAGGAGGTGCTGTCCTGGACGTACAAGCGTTTTCATCGCGTCGCGCTGGTGGCCAGCTTTCAGGCCGAGTCCATGGTGCTCATCGACATGGCATGCGGGATCGTGCCCGAACCCGAGGTGCTGACCCTCGACACGGGCCGCCTCCACGAGGAGACCCACGACTTCATCGACCAGGTCACGCGACGTTTCCCGATTCGCGTTCGCATCCTCGCTCCGGATTCGACCGAGCTCGACTTCATGACCGGCCGGCACGGGACCATGCAGTTCCGCCGCTCGGTGGCCCTGCGCAACGAGTGCTGCGCCGTGCGCAAGGTGAACCCGCTGGCGCGAGCACTCCGCGACTACGACGCGTGGATCACCGGGCTCAGGCGTGAGCAGACGCCGACACGCTCAGCCACGCCGGTCGTGGCCGGCGACCCAGGACACGGCGACATCACCAAGGTGGTCCCGCTCGCCGGCTGGTCACGCGCCCAGGTCTGGGAGTACCTCGAGGCGCGCAACATCGACCATCACCCGCTCTACGACCGCGGCTACACGTCGATCGGATGCGCTCCATGCACCCGGGCCACCGAGGCTGGCGAGAACGAGCGCGCCGGCCGCTGGTGGTGGGAAGGGGATTCCGACAAGGAGTGCCTTCTGCATCCGCCGCTGCAGAGCGACGAGCAGATGAACTTGCGTGGCAGCCCGGTCAGCGCCCCGCTGGGAGGAGCGCGCTCAACTTCGCGGCCATGAGCACCGAGATGGCGTCCTGGGCGTCGTTGACCAGGCGTGTCTCCTGGGCAGCGGTGATCACACCCTTGACCACGCCGAGCGACAGCCCGGCCTTCACCTCGGCGAGCGCGTCGGCCTCGACCTTGGCGGCGTGCGCTCCGGCGATCTGATCGAGGGTCTCCCCGCGGAGCAGATCGGCGCCGATCTGCTGCCAGGTGAGCTTCGTGTCGGTGGTGAAGAAGTCGAAGACGCGCGACGCGTCATCACGGATCTGGCCGCCGGCAGCGAAGCCGCCTGACGAGAGGAGCGATGTGGCGGCGGTGGATGCCGCCGAGAGCGAGGCGGTCTGCGCCCGCGGCGCCGGGGTTGCGGTGGTGTGATCGACGGCCACAACGGTCCCGAGGCCGACGACAGCGGCAGCGAGCACCGCGATGACGATATTTGTGGGGCGGAGCAGCGGGTGCATGATTGAGTTCCCCCCGGATGGACGGTTGCTTCCCCCACAGCGTAGTCCGAATCGGGCCACGAGGAGTTGGCGACCCCGTGACGATCCGCTCCCTGCGATCTCGCGGCCGTGTGGTAGACTGCACGCCGACCTAGCGCCGCTAGGTCTCTTTTGTGTTTGAGGCATTTGACACGTGGCCACGGCCAAGGGCGGTTCCGCGATCATCACGTTGCAGTGCAACGAGTGCAAGGAACGCAATTACACGACAGTCAAGAACAAGCGCAACGACCCGGATCGTCTGGAGCTGCGCAAGTTCTGCAAACGTTGCCGCGTGCACAGGCAGCATCGCGAGACCAAGTGACCGAAGGGGCGTAGCTCAGCTGGTAGAGCATCGGTCTCCAAAACCGAGGGTCGCGCGTT